>Ga0209223_10001467_pt1 | contig 25637 bp, 16 predicted proteins | sample COG_06_FD_184750 | JGI IMG/M metagenome (GOLD analysis project Ga0209223, IMG submission 184750) | Pelagic Microbial community sample from North Sea - COGITO 998_met_06 (SPAdes) (version 2) | ecosystem: Environmental > Aquatic > Marine > Neritic zone/Coastal water | place: Helgoland, sampling...
AGCTTGAAAAATAATTCCAGCATTTTCTGAAAATAATAGTTTTATGGAATCTTTTTCAGATAAAGAGGTAAGGTCTATGTTTGCACCAATATTGTTATCTGCAAAACACATTTCAAGTAAAGTTGTAATTAAACCTCCTGAGGCAATATCATGCCCTGAGTAGATTTTATCTTCTTTTATTAGATTTTGAATAATGTTAAACGTATTTTTTACAAAAGCTGAATTTTTAACATCAGGAGCTTCGTTACCAATCGTATTTAAAACTTGATTAAATGAACTTCCTCCTAACTTGTATGAATCTTGTGATATGTTTATATAATAAATAGAGCTGTTATTATGTTTCAAAACAGGTTCAACAACTTTACTTATTTGATCACAATTACCTGCAGCTGATATAATTACTGTTCCTGGAGAGATTACTTCTTCATTAGAATATCTTTGTTTCATAGATAAAGAATCTTTACCCGTGGGAACATTAATTCCTAAGTCTATTGAAAAATCAGAAATTGCTTTTACTGCCTCAAATAATCTAGCGTCTTCACCTTCATTTTTACATGGCCACATCCAATTTGCGGAAAGAGAAATACTTTTTAAATTATCTTTTAATGGAGCCCATATCATATTTGTTAGTGCTTCGGTAATAGAATTTCTACTCCCAGCAGCAGGATTTATTAATCCAGAAATAGGTGAGTGGCCAATAGCAGTAGCTACTCCTTCTTTTCCATTATAATCTAAAGCCATTACACCTACATTATTTAAAGGAACTTGCAAAGCACCAACACATTGTTGTTTGGCAACTTTTCCGCCAACGCATCTATCTACTTTATTGGTAAGCCAATCTTTACAACCAACAGCTTCTAGTTGAAGAACTTGTTCTAGGTAGATTTGTAAATTTTTTGTTTTATATCTAGAATTCTTGTAGTTTCTTTTTATGGTAGTATCAGACATGATGGTTTTTGGGGAGCTTCCAAACATGTCTTCCAATGCTAGATCCATTGGGGTATCTCCATTATTTTTAGATTCAAAAGTAAATCTATTATTTCCTGTAACTTCTCCAACAGTATACATTGGTGAACGTTCTCTATTTGCAATTTTTTGTAGAGTATCTGAGTGTTTTTCTGCTATTACCAATCCCATTCTTTCTTGAGATTCGTTCCCAATGATTTCTTTAGCAGATAATGTAGGGTCACCAACGGGTAATTTATCTAAATTTATTTTACCTCCCGTATCTTCAACTAATTCAGATAAACAATTTAAATGTCCACCAGCACCATGATCATGAATAGAAACGATATAATTTTCATCACTTTCTATCATTCCTCTAACTGCATTTGCAGCACGCTTTTGCATTTCAGGATTAGATCTTTGCACGGCATTAAGTTCTATTCCTGAGGCAAACTCTCCAGTATCTGCAGAAGAAACTGCAGCTCCTCCCATTCCTATTCTATAGTTTTCACCCCCTAAAATAACAATCTTGTCACCTTCTTTAGGAGTATCTTTTAGTGCTTGGCTGGCTTTTCCGTAACCAATACCACCAGCTTGCATAATTACTTTGTCAAATCCAAGTTTTCTTGCAGCTGATGTGCTACACGATGAATTTTCTTCGTGTTCAAATGTTAGTACAGATCCTGTAATAAGTGGTTGTCCAAACTTATTTCCAAAATCTGAAGCTCCATTAGATGCTTTAATTAAAATATCCATAGGAGTTTGATATAACCATGGACGTTCTTTCATTTTTTGTTCCCAAAAGCGATCCTTTGTCAAACGAGAATAGGAAGTCATATACACAGCTGTACCAGCTAGCGGTAAAGACCCTTTTCCACCAGCCAATCGATCTCTAATTTCACCTCCAGAGCCAGTAGCAGCTCCATTAAAAGGCTCTACAGTGGTAGGGAAGTTATGGGTTTCTGCTTTTAAAGAAATTACAGAATCAAATTTTTCTGTTTTATAGTAGTCTGGAATATCTGCTCTTTTTGGGGCAAATTGCTCTACAGTAGGTCCTTTAATAAAAGCCACATTGTCTTTGTAGGCAGAAACAATATCATTGGGATGTTGTTTAGATGTTTCTTTAATCATTTTAAAAAGAGAGGTAGTTTTTTCTTCTCCATCAATAATAAAAGTTCCATTAAAAATCTTGTGCCTACAATGTTCAGAGTTTACCTGTGAAAAACCAAAAACTTCAGAATCTGTTAGTTTTCTATCAATTTTTTTAGAAACACCTTCTAAATACGTTATTTCTTCCTCGTTTAAAGCCAGGCCTTCTTTTAGATTAAAGGCTGCGATATCATCTATTAAAAAGATGGGTTCTGGCTTAATATTTACAGAAAATATATTTTGATCCAGAATTGAGAATTTTTGAAAGATCATTGAATCATAATCAGAGAAGTCTTTATCAACATGATTAAATTCTTCTATTCTTTTAATACCTGAAATTCCCATATTTTCTGTAATTTCAACAGCATTTGTACTCCAGGGAGTTATCATTGCAGATCTTGGGCCAATAAAGAAATCATCTATAGATGCTACTTGTTTATTAGTTTCTTTTGAAACTAGCTCAGAGCAAGAAAATAACCATGTTAGTTTATTTTTATCTTCTTTACTTAATTCTTCTGTTGTTTGAACAGCAAATACCTTGCTGTTTGGGTTTCCAAAGAAATTGATCATTCTGAATATGATTTGTTAAATTATTCTAGCAAATTTAAAAACTTTCACTCTTAAGTTTATTAATCTAAACCTCTTTTTTCAAAGGTTATAAATCATTTATCAACAAAAAAATCAATATATTGAATGAATATATTTAAAATTGTGTTTTTTAGGTTAAAATTTAGTCTTTTAGATTTTTAAATACTTTTTATTTTTTAAAATCCTCTCTAATTTAAACTATTATATAAAACCATAGTCTTAGTATAAATTTTTTACAATGAAAAAAATCTCAAAAGTAGTAAGTTTATTAGGTCTTCTTTTTATTTTAATTAGTGGAACCATAGACTTAAATGACTTATTTAATTATGAGAGCCAAAATATTCCGTCTTATATAACAAAAGATAATACTCCAGAATCCAATCAAATCAACAACCAAATAACTACTTTGGGAAGAGTTTTATTTTATGATAAAAATCTATCTGAAAACAATACTGTGGCATGTGCTAGTTGTCATCAACAAGCTTTTGCTTTTAGTGACCCCTTAGTATCTAGTGTTGGATTAAACGGAGGCACTACAGGCAGACATTCTATGCGTTTAGTGAATAGTCGATTTTCAAATGAAGAAAAATTCTTTTGGGATGAAAGAGCAGCTAGCCTAGAAGATCAAGTTACACAACCCATTCAGGATCATGTAGAAATGGGTTTTAGTGGAACTAATGGTGATCCAGATTTTAATGATTTAATAACAAAACTTTCGGCAATAGAATATTACCAAACATTGTTTGAGTTTGCTTATGGAAATACTACTATTAACGAAGATAAAATTCAAAGAGCTTTGGCTCAGTTTGTAAGAAGTATCCAATCATTTGACTCTAAATTTGATGTTGGACTTAGTGAACAACCTAACCTAAATGCACCTTTTTCAAACTTTACATCACAAGAAAATTTAGGGAAACAACTATTTTTAAATCCACCTCCAAATGGTGGTGCAGGTTGTGCAGGTTGTCATGCACCTCCAGAATTTGATATTGACCCGAATACATTAAATAATGGAGTAATTGGTATAATTGGGAGTACAACCGAGATAGATTTAACCAATACTAGATCACCCTCTTTAAGAGATTTAGTAAATCCTGATGGGAGTTTAAATGGTCCTTTGATGCATGATGGAAGTATGACATCTTTGTTACAAGTTATAGATCATTATAACAACATACCAAATAATTCTGCTAATACTAATTTAGATAATAGGTTACAAAGACCTGGCAATCAAACTCAACAATTAAACTTAACTAGTAACCAAAAAAATGCCTTAGAAGCTTTCTTAAAAACGCTAACAGGTTCAGCTATTTATACGAATGAAATATGGTCTGATCCTTTTGATGATCAAGGAAATATTTCTATTGTAGGAGACCAATTATCATCTAATGAATTTATTTTTGATAAGTCTATTGCTGTTTTCCCAAATCCAGTTACTAAAGACTTAACTATTCAAATAGAGACTGGAAGCTACAGAGTAACTATCTATAATTTACTGGGAACCATGATGATAGATAAAGAAATTTCAGGTACTAAAAAAATGAACCTTCAATCTTTAGCCAAAGGAGTTTATATGTTAAAAATCCAAGATATAGATTCCAATAACTCTTTTAATAAAAAGTTTATTAAATATTAGAACAATTTCCTGGTTACTTTTTAATAAATTTTCTAGTGATTGAACTACTGTTATTAGATATTTTAATGATATATACCCCACTTTTTATAATAGAAATATCCATTTTATTATTTGAAGGCTCAATGATATTTTGAATCAATTTTTTTCCTAATGTAGAGAATATTTTTACCGTCACTTTTTCATTACTTCTTACGTAAATATAATTCTCTGTTGCTGGATTTGGATAAATGGATGTTTTTTTATCCAAAGAGTAGTTTTTTTCAGATAATACAGTACCCCAAATATTTTGAACATATTCTGGGTGATCTATAAAAGGGTTTCTGTTTCCCTGAAAATCGTAAGCTTCATTATTCCTTAATATTTCTCTATCACTTACTTGGTCTTCATTATGCCATTTATAGAGTAATTGCAGATACCAAGTTTCATATACCTGATCATTGGTTCCGTTTAAAGGGTTATTAGTTGTGGTATGACTGTCCCAAGTATTACTTGTTACGTCGTCCTCATATCTCACTGCGAAATACAATAGCATTCTTGCTATATCTCCTTTGAATTCATCGATGGGTTCAAAAACAACTCCCGAATATGAACCATAGGTGTTTTGTCCTACTTTTGAACCATTATTAGATGTCCATGTTGCATTTGAAACTTCACCAAAGGGGTAATTGCTTCTTCTGCTGTTTACATAACCATCAGAGGGAACAACATGATGAATATCTGTTTTCATAGGGACTTGAGAGTCAAAAAAACCTTGAGGAAAAATATGTTCTCTGTTGTAGCAATCATTTTCAGAATTATAATTTCCGCAATTATTATTGTTGTGCGTATAATTATATGAATCTGTTCCAGTAGGATTTTCAGAATACATGTCTAATACGGTATTGTCATTTTCATAAAAAGTATCATTATCTGATGTTACATAAGCATTATATAAGGCACCATAACCTTGATCTTCATGACCATTTGAAATGATAGTTTTTAATTGACTTTTTAACGTATACCCGCTACCAGTAGCACTGTTGTAATATCCAGAGGGTATTTGTGCATGAATATGAATACCAACCAAAAGTAACAGTATTGAGAATATATTTTTTAACATCAGTATTTTATTAGTTATTATTTTTCTCCAACAACGCCATGTAAAACCCATCAAAACCAGAGGTGTGAGCAAATACTTTATTGTCTTTAATTAGTTTAAAATCTTTTCCTGATTCAGAAGCTAGAAATTCGGTTATCTGATTTTGATTTTCAGAGGGCAATACAGAACAAGTAGCATACACAAGTTTTCCACCAGATTTTACCATTTTAGAATACTTTTGTAAGATATCTTGCTGTACTTTCTTAATATTATCTAGAAATTCTGGTTGAAGCTTCCATTTAGAGTCAGGATTTCTTCTTAAAACACCTATTCCAGAACAAGGAGCGTCAATTAAGACTCTATCTGCTTTATTATAAAGTTTTTTGATGGGTTTGGTAGAATCTATGACTCTAGTGTCTATGTTGTGTACTTTGTTTCTTCTAGCTCTAATTTTTAGCTTCTTTAATTTACTCTCGTAAATATCCATGGCAATAATCTGTCCTTTATTCTTCATAAAAGAAGCTAAATGCAATGTTTTTCCTCCAGCACCAGCACATGTATCGATAACTTTCATACCTGGCGCAACATCTAAATATTCAGCTACTAACTGAGAAGAGGCATCTTGTACTTCAAAATATCCTTTTTTAAATACTTCTGTTCTAAAAACATTGGCTCTTTCAACCAATCTTAATGCATCTGAATGATTGGGTATAAATTCAGTGAAAATACTTTCATCTTGAAGTTCTTTTTGAAGTGCTTCTTTGGTCGTATTTAATGTATTGGTTCTAAGTATTACTTCTGCTTGTTTGTTTAGAGCTGCCAGTTCTTTAGTCCATAATTCTTCACCAAGTTCTGAAACAGCAACTTCATCTATCCAATCTGGAATAGATTCTCTAAACTTTCTAATTTTTGAAAGTTCGTCAAATTTCCCTTTTATACGTCTAGAAGGTGTGGGCTCTATTTGATTCCAGTCTGGTAAGGCTATGCCTTTTAAAACACACCAAACAGAAAATAGTCTCCATAAGTTATTTCTGTCAAAAGGTTCTTTAACCTCAGCTATCTCTGCATATAAACGCTTCCAGCGAACAATTTCATAGATGGTTTCTGCTACAAATTTGCGATCACGGCTTCCCCATCGTTTATCCCTTTTTAGCGCTTTTTCTACTGCTTTATCTGCATAGACACCTTCATTAAAAATATCTCTAATACTATCTATTACAGTGTATACTAAGTTTCTATGTAATCTCAACTTACAAAATTTAGGGTACAAAGATACTAAAGACTTTGAGTAAAAAACTTTAATTGTTTTTCTTTTTGCTAAAGTCTTTGAAGATGACTTTTCTTCTTTTTTCTATGATATAAAAAGATACATACACTCCATCCTGTTCGTTTCGAAGTTTTATAGGTAAATTATTTCTAGTCACCCTAAATCGATCGTTTAGAATTACTTCATCCATAGTTACGGTATAGGAACCAAAAGGAAGATAAAATTCAAATCTTCCGTTTTTATTAGTAAGTGTATTATATATTTTATCACCTTTAATAGCACTAATTTTAATTCTAGATAAATCTAACTTTTTATCATCTGTAACAGCTATTTTTTGGCGATCTATAATGATATCCCCATATACCTTTATTCCTCTAACAAAAGGTATATAATTAATTCCATCTTCATTTATAAAGATAGAATCCTTTGTATTTGAAAACCAACCATTTAATTCTTCTAGAGGTAAGATTTCTAATTTGTATTTACCTTGCTGTACGTTTTTAATTGATGCTTCACCATCAAAATTTGTAATTACCTCGTGCTTATTTAATTTTACAACTACATTTTGAATGCTAACTTCATCTTTGTCTTTAATATTATTTCCGTTAATGTCTAAAAAAGACACAAATTTGGCATTTGCGGCTGTTTTATTTGTAAAAGGTATAGGAACTCCAAATTCTTTTCGTAAACTAAAATTTAGATTTAAATTACTATTAACGGTAGGGCCAATAGATGCCTGATTTTGATTTTGACCAATATCCGTTGTATCATACACTGAACTAAAATCACTAGAGGTAAACATATAATTGGCACTTAATCCAAACCTCCAGCCAGAATCAGAGAAATAAAATAATTGAGGGAAAATCCCTAGTGAATGATTTTTAAAAATATTATTGTAGCTATATATTAGATTAGATTCCAATACAAATTGTCTGCTGGGAAAAAGGTATTGATTCTGAATAGATAATCGTAAAGATTGAGGTGTAGAAAAATTATTTTGATTTTGCTGAGATGATATAGAAGAAAAAGTTCCAAGATTATATCTCCCTGTTAAACTCCATGTTTGATAGCGAAATAAGCCACTCATTTCTAAACTAAAATACTCTTCACTATCAATAATGTCTTTGGGTTTTGCATATCCAGCTCTTGTGAATATTGAGCTTAGTAGATTTTTTTCAAAATTATATAATGAATATCTGAAATTAAGACCTCTCAACACAAATGAGTTATTTGGAAAATTTCTATATTCAAAAAACACACCCGGTTGATAAGATCCTTTCAGTGTTTTTTTTGAAAAGGATACATTCGAAAAAAAGTTTTCTTGGGTATATAAAAAAGTATCTGTATTTCTATTAAATATGTTAGACTTCTGATAATTGTTTGTAGCTATTGCTATCCAATCTTTTGATAGTTGATAATTAAAACGTTGTGATATATTAATTCTTTCAGAACTTCCATTACTAAAATACTTATCATTATATCTAACATTAATATTTGATCTTAGTTTTTTCTTAAATGCTATAGATGAATAGTTAGTTCCTATTAAATATCCATTAGTAGATTGAGAAATGTCATTTACTTTAAATTGTAAATTATTAAAACCTGATATGAATGAAATTGAGTGTGAATTTAAAAAATTGACACTTGGTTGTAATATGATTGAATTATTAACTCTTTCTGTAAAATTATTTGAGCTTCTTCCTGCGCTAGCTCTTAAACGGATGCTTTCATTATATTTAAATTTATACCATCCACCATAACTTATAATACTATTCTCAGAACTAAAAAAACCATTAGAGTTTACGTAAAACCCACCAGCACTGTGTTTTTCGTTAAATTGATATCCTAGTTTGATTCCTTTTCCGGAGGACGAGGCACCAATTAAATCTCCATTTACTTGGCCTATTTCTATTGATTTTTTATCATCAAAATAACCAACATACCAAGGCGCATTTTTAAACACATTATTTGTAAAAAAACTATTACTATAATTTAATTGAGTAAAATAAACCAGACTTGCTTCTGGGTTTAATTGCTTAAAACCTTGGAGGTTTAAGGATAAAAAACTTCGATTGTCTAAAATATTTTGAGCAGTGAGGTCTACAATTAAGGGTAAATTTGGGTACCCGAAAGAATTTACCTCTATTTCATTTGGTAATTTTATGAAATTAATTTTGGTCTTTCTTTGTAAATCTGTTTTTCTGATTTTAGGTTCACTGGTATTTACTATTAATGTTCTTGCAATTCTTTGTGTGTTAGTTAATGGTAAATAATTATTAATAGATATTCTATTTTCATTTCTTTCATTTATTGATTTAGCTATTATTTTATGTTTAATTTCCTTTTGTTCTCCTGGTAAAAGAGTAAACGTTTTATTAGGTTCTATGAGGGGTTTTAACAATGTATCAGTTAAAATTAAATCTTTTCTTGGAATGGTGTAACTCACAAAAATGTCCTGATTGTAATTTCCGTTATTGTTTATTGAAAAATTAAAGTCTTTGGTGTTCTCATCGTTTTTAAAATAGAAATTAGTGTTGTTTTTTATATCGATACTCCAGGCTACCTTTTTTGTAGTAGTTAGTGTAAAAAAATTATTTCCTATTTGTTGTCCGTCTTCATCAATAATAAATGTATTTACAATAATTTCTGTATTTCCATTAATTAACTTAGTTGGTAAAATAATGATGGGAACAAATACAGTGTCTTTTGGCTTTGCTATATGTATTTTATTTTTAGAACCAATTCTTTTCCAACCACCAGGAAATATTGCATCAACTGAAAAATTTAAAGGAATATCTGCATGATTTATTATTTTTAAAACATTTGAAATAATTTGTCCTTTTTTTAATTCTTCTGTTGGTTTTGAGAATTTTGTAGAAACTTGTCCATATCTTATAAAGGGAATTGTGTCAAGATTTTTTGATGTGGTATTATTTTGTGAAACCCCTTTTTTGGAAACAACTAAGAAGGCAAGAACAACCAGCCAAGTAAAAAATTTTAAAAAGGATACAGCTGATTTCAAAAGATTTAAATATTTTCTTCTAATCTAAATCGAATGTTAAGATTATAAATTCCTGGATTAAACCTTGCACCTGGTCTTAATCTTATGTCTATATCAAAATTAAATTCATCATAGTTAGTTAAATAACTTCCAGGACCATTCACATTTAAAGTACAACTTCCAGCGTTGGTAATGGGTAACATGTCACTTATGATATCTAAAATATCATTGGCATCGTTAAAATTTCTGAAGGTATTATCTGCAGGCGAGGTAGAGCAACTATTTCTTACTCTTACCTGGAGTAGATCAATGGTGGGGTTTCTTCCAGCACCATTGCCATAGTTAGTAATTTCTTCCCATTCATCAATTGGTGTTCCTGCTCCAGAATTGTTTTCTATAAACATTTTTAAATTCCAAGAACATAATGGATCTGCAATGGTTTTGTCTTCTACTTTAACTCGGATTCTAGTTACACTGTTAATGGTAATACCACCTATATATTTTGTAGTATCATCAAATACAACAATTTGATTTACAGAACTGTTAGGAACAATAGAGACGAGTCCACAATGAACTTGGGCTATCATACAATTACAATACAATGCAAAAATTAAAGAAACTAATTTTTTAACCATACTCCCACAGAATGCTTAAAAAGGATGTAACTCTGTTGAGTTACATCCTAATAATTAAATTTAGAATTTAGAGATCTATTGATCTTCTAATAGAACATACTGTACATACATAGTGTACACACCTGGCTCAGCATAGTTACCCGCAGCATTTGTAGTTACAATATCTTGTGCCGTAGTAGCGTCAGCGCTAGCAGCATTTGGAAAAATTGCAGGTAATCCTGGTAAAATTCTGTAATCCATAGCATAGTAATAGTCTGATGTGGTACCTGTTTGAGTCATGTATGAACCCCCTGGCATAAAGTCATCACCGACAACACCAGTAGTTCCAGCATGTCCACCAATATACTTGTCATCTGCAGTTGGAGCTGTGATGCTTCCATCTGCATTGGTAAATAAACTGTTTGCAGCACTTACTGTTCCGTTTGCAGAGAAGGCTGCGCTATAATCTGAAAATGTTCCAGTTGCTCCACCATCACCACTATTAGGTTGTGATTGTCTGAGTTCTAATAAACTTAAAGGTAATTGATCAATTGCATTGGTATTGTTGTCTCCATAATCTATCTGTTGATCCCAAAATCCAGCAGCAGTTGATCCAGAGGATCTACCTACAGCATATAAGTCCCAACTTACTGTTGAGCTTACTTTTAAGATGGTAGCTGCATAGTTAGTAATACCAGTATAGTATTCGTTGATGTCATCGAATACAAATTCCAACTGATTAGCAGTAGTCATGTCTAATTGCAACACGGGTTGTAAATCCATAGTTACAGTTACATCTTTTTCGTCAATTAACTGCGCATTAGCAGTTCCAAATACACCTGCTATCATTAGCAGGGTTAACATTAATTTTGATAATTTTCTCATAATAAAGGGGTTTTTATAAATATTAAGGTTTAATTAATTTCAAATTCTAATTTTGCAGCTTGTATTTCCTCAGAGCTTTCGTAATCTAATACTCCAATAGCCAAATACTTTCCTTTTTCAAGTGTTTGGGGTAAATTAAAAACAAAATCTCTAGTTAAATCAGGTACTATTGTAAAATTCTTCACTCTTAGTCTTTGCTGCTCACCTGTGTCTAAGTTTGTTAGGTCTATGTAGGAGGTGCAATAGGCTATGCCATCTCCTTTATTTTGAACTTCTAATAATAGTTTGTTTACAGCATCATTTTCTAAAAATTGAAATTCTGTAAATTCTATATTATTAGTTAATACATTTGGTGGGTTTTGGTAAGCAAAAATACCAAAAGCAAATGTTGGTACTATACCAAATGCTACAGTATTTCCATCTTTTTTTGTATTTACTAAATTATTTCTTGGAGCCTCTTGTTCTATCATGAGAATAGACCAAGCAGCTTTTCTACCATTGTCATCGCTTGGAACACTAATAGTTACCTTTACTTTTTTGGTTTTAAATGGTTCTAATTCAATAAATGTTGGTGAAATATTCATCCATTTAGATAATGAATATTTACCATCTCCTGGTGGTAAAAAGCTACTTTTACCTTTTCCATTCATGTCAAAATCGTAAATATTAACATTAAAGCTTTTAGCAGTAGATGTTGTGTTTTTAACGGTAATATCGTAGGTTTTTATTTCACCTTGCTCCTGAGTAAAATGAAAGTGAGATGGTGATACAGAAACACCAAGTGATTTTGGGTCTTTGTTTTTAGTGTCATTTTTTTGAGCATCAATAGTGTGAAATATTGAAACAAAAAATAATAACGTTATCGAAAGATAAAATTTAGTGTTAGGGGACATTAAATTTATTTTTTTTCAAATATAAGCTAAAAAAATTGTGACATACAAAAAAAAGTAAATAAAAATTTCATTTAATATCATTAATTTAGCAGTAAATCCAAGAACTAATGAATCTAAATAATCCTATTTATTACATTAGAGGTATTAGTAATGCTAGAGCTAGTAAACTTACATCAGAAATAGGGTTAAGAACCATAAATGATCTTCTCCATTTTTTTCCATACAGATACATAGATAGAACAAAATTTTATAAAATTAATGAGCTAGTTAATAATACCTCAGAGGTTCAAATAATTGGAGTTATTACCGAAGTTAAAACAGTTAAACAAAAGACAGGGACAAGATTAATTGCTAGATTACAAGATGAAACAGGTTTCATTGAATTAGTATGGTTTAAAGGACATAAGTGGATCAAAGATTCCTTAAAAATAAATACTCAATATGTTATTTATGGAAAATTAAATCACTTTAAAGGAATGTTTTCCATTGTTCATCCAGAAATGGATATTTTAAATGATTATAAGGCTAAGCTACAAACCAAATTGCAACCCATTTACTCTTCAACAGATAAATTAGTAAATAGTGGAATAAGTAATAAAGTGTTTAGAGGGTATATTCAAGAACTTCTTCAACAAATATTTGAAAAAATTGAAGAAAGTTTGTCTTCCGAGTTAATTTCTGCTCATCAACTAATAGGAAAAAAAGAAGCGTTGCTTAATATTCATTTTCCAACATCTCCTGAAATGTTAGAAAGAGCTCAATACCGTTTAAAATTTGAAGAATTATTTTTCATACAACTACAGCTAATCAGAAAAAAAATCATTAGAAAAAATAAAATTAAAGGCTATGTTTTTGCAAAAGTTGGTGATTTTTTTAACGAATTTTACAGCAATTATTTACCTTTCAATCTTACCAATGCACAGAAAAAAGTACTTAAAGAAGTTAGGAAAGATGTAGCCTCTAATGCCCATATGAACAGATTATTACAAGGTGATGTAGGTTCAGGAAAAACAATAGTAGCCCTTTTAACAATGCTATTGGCTGTAGACAATGGTTTTCAAGCTTCAATTATTGCGCCTACAGAGATTTTGGCAACTCAACATTATTATGCGATAAGTGATTTATTGAAAAAAATGAACATTTCAGTAGATTTATTAACAGGCTCTACTAAAGTTAAGAAAAGAAGAGAAATTCATAAAAATTTAGAAAATGGTCAACTTCATATTTTAATTGGAACACATGCAATTTTAGAGGAAAAGGTGTCATTTAAAAATTTAGGGATTTCAATTATAGATGAACAACACAGGTTTGGAGTTGCTCAACGTTCTAAAATGTGGAAAAAAAATAAACTACCACCACACATTTTAGTGATGACTGCTACACCTATTCCAAGAACACTGGCTATGAGCGTTTACGGTGATCTAGATATTTCTGTAATTGATGAGTTGCCACCGGGTAGAAAGGAGGTACAAACAGTCCATAGATTTGATAAAAACAGATTAGCTGTTTTCAATTTCATGAAAAAAGAGATTGAGAAAGGAAGGCAAGTCTATGTTGTATATCCACTTATTAAAGAGTCTCAAGCTATGGATTATAAAGATTTAATGGATGGTTTTGAAAGTATTTCAAGAGAATTTCCGATACCTAAATATCAAATTAGTATTGTTCACGGCAAAATGAAAGCTTCAGACAAAGAATATGAAATGCAACGCTTTGTTAGAGGGGAGACTCATATTTTAGTAGCTACAACAGTTATAGAGGTAGGAGTAAATGTACCCAATGCTAGTATTATGGTTATTGAAAGCTCAGAACGTTTTGGATTAAGTCAACTGCATCAACTTAGAGGTAGAGTAGGAAGAGGAGCAGATCAAAGCTATTGTGTATTGTTATCTGGAACCAAATTATCCTCTGAAGCCAAGACTAGGTTAAAAACAATGGTAGAAACTTCAGATGGTTTTAAAATTGCCGAAGTAGATTTGAAGTTACGTGGCCCTGGAAATATGATGGGTACCCAGCAGAGTGGTGTTCTAAATCTTAGAATAGCAGATGTTGTCAAAGATTCACCAATTCTTTACAACGCTAGAAATACTGCAATAGATCTTTTAAAAGAAGATCCGGACCTTCTAAAACCGGAAAACAGTCAAATTCATAAAACATTTGCTGAAATTTCTAAAACCTCTGGAGCTTGGTCTAACATCAGTTAGAATACCATGTAGGATTATTCTTTAAAACCTCTCTAAATATTGGGCAATTTTTATGATGTGCTCCTTCTAAATACCCGGTACTCATTAAAAATTCTCCTGTAATTTCTCCACCGGTAAATTTAAATGTCTTTTTAAACAATTTCACCCATTGATCTTTAGTTTTTGGATGATGATGATCTAACCACAATTGAAAAGATCCCATTTCTTGTTTAATTTTCATGATAACAGAGGCATTGTGAATAGCAGCATTTATTTTTAGTTTATTTCTAATGATTCCAGCATTATTTAAAAGACGATTTAAATCTGTTTGATTATAGTTAGCAACCGATTTGATATCGAAATTTGAATAAGCTATCCTAAAGTTTTCTTGTTTTTTTAAAATAATATCCCAAGACAAACCAGCTTGATTAATCTCTAAGATTAATCTACCAAACAGCTCATTATCTGAATGTATAGGAAAACCATATTGGGTATCATGATACAACTTGTGAATAGTGTCTTCTTTTTGATTGTAAGCGAAATTACAGTATGAATTAGATGTTTCCATATGGAGATGATACTTGTGATTTTATATAGATTGAACCATGTTATAAATAAATTAATTTGTGAGTATGTGAATACTATATCTATACATATTGTAAATTTAAAAAAAACTTCTATTTAAGACTTTAATTTATTTAAATTTGCAGTTAAATCTTAAAAGATAGATGAAGATATCATATAATTGGTTGAAACAATTTTTACAAGTTAATTGGGAGACCAATAAAACATGTGAATTACTCACAGATCTTGGACTAGAAGTTGAAGGTGTTGAAACTATTGAATCTATAAAAGGGAGTCTAGAAGGTATTGTAATTGGTGAGGTTTTAACATGTGTGCAACACCCTAATGCAGACCGTTTAAAAATAACTACTGTAGATTTGGGATTAGAGGTTCCAGTACAAATTATTTGTGGAGCACCTAACGTTGCGTCTGGACAAAAAGTACCGGTAGCAACCATTGGATCAACTCTTTATGATGATAAAGGAACTGCTTTTAAAATTAAGAAAGGGAAAATAAGAGGAGAGGAGAGTTATGGAATGATTTGTGCCGAAGATGAATTAGGTTTAGGAACCAGTCACGAAGGTATTATGGTTCTTGATAAGAAGTTGAAACCAGGCACACCCGCTGCAGAAGTTTTTGATATAGAGATAGATCATGTTTTTGAAATTGGCTTAACTCCAAACAGAGCTGATGCAATGAGTCATTACGGAGTAGCAAGAGATTTTCGTGCAGGACTTATACAAAATGGTATTAATTTAGAATTGATAACACCTTCTGTTAGTGATTTTCATGTAGATGAGAGAAGACTTCGTTTTGATATAGAAGTAGAGAATAAAGATTTAGCAAAACGGTATTGTGGAATATCTATAGTAGATATTGAAGTCAAAGATTCTCCAGAATGGATTCAAAACAAGCTAAAAGCAATAGGAATTTTACCTAAAAATAATGTGGTAGATATCACTAATTATGTATTGCACGAGTTGGGGCAACCTTTACATGCTTTTGATGCAAATAAGATTAAAGGAAATAAAGTTCTAGTAAAAACATTAAAATCTGGAACAAAATTCACAACGTTAGATTCAATAGAAAGAGAGTTACACGCAGAAGACATCGTGATTTGTGATGGAGAATCTAATCCAATGTGTATTGCAGGAGTTTTTGGAGGAGAGAAGTCAGGTGTTACAGACAAAACAACTTCAATTTTTTTAGAAAGCGCTTATTTTAATCCAGTAGCTATCCGTAAAACAGCAAAAAGACATGCTTTAAATACAGATGCATCTTTCCGATTTGAAAGAGGTATAGATATCAATTTTACAAAGTATGCATTAAAAAGAGCTGCTCTACTAATAAAGGAATATGCTAATGGAAAAATTGCATCAGATGTGATGGATTTTTATCCTGATAAAATTGAAGATTTTCAGGTGTTTCTTTCCTACGAGAACGCTTTTCGTTTAATTGGTCAAGAAATAGATAAAGAAACTATAAAAAATATTTTAGCTTCTTTAGAAATAAAAATTAATAGTGAAACGGAGGGAGGCCTTGGTCTTACCATTCCTTCTTACAGAGTGGATGTTCAAAGAGAAGCAGATATTATTGAAGAAATTTTAAGGGTATACGGATATAATAATATTAAGTTTTCTCATAAATTAAATTCTTCAATTTCCTTCAATACAAATAAAGAGGTAACATTAGAAAACAGTATTGCTAATCAATTAACCAATTTAGGTTTTAATGAAACAATGGCAAATTCTCTTACCAAAGAGGAGTATATTACTTTTTCAGAAAATTTAAAATCAGAGTTCAATGTAACCATGCTAAATCCGCTGAGTAATGAACTAAAAGTAATGAGACAGTCCTTACTTTTTAGTGGTTTAGAATCTATTTCTTATAATATTAATAGAAAAAATAGTTCATTAAAATTATATGAATTTGGGAAAACCTATCACAAATATGAGAAGGGATATCAAGAAGATAAACATCTTACCTTATTTGTCTCTGGAGCTAAAACAAAGGATAGTTGGACTCATGTATCTAAAAACTCAGATTTCTTTTATTTAAAAGGAATAGTAATGTCTATTTTAGAGAGAATAGGAGTAACAAATCTAAAAACTAGCCCAGTTAAATCTGACCTATTTTCTGAAGGAATAGCATTTAGTTTAGGTAAAAATAAGTTGGTAGAATTTGGTGTTATCAATAAAAGAGTTTTAAAAGAATTTGGAATTAAACAAGAAGTATTATTTGCAGACTTTGATTGGAAATCATTAAATGAAATTTCAGGGAAAAAGAAAATTAAAGTTTCTTCATTATTAAAATTCCCCTCGGTAAAAAGAGATTTAGCCTTGTTAATTGATGAAAAAGTAACCTTTAAAGAAATATATAATCTTTCATTTCAAGTAGAAAAAAATTTACTTAAAGATGTGGGGTTATTTGATGTGTATCAGGGAGATAAGCTTCCTGAGGGAAAAAAATCTTACGCTGTTAGTTTTGTTCTTCAAGATAGTAAAAAGACGCTTAAGGATGCCCAAATAGATAAAATTATGCAAAAATTACAACAGTCATTTGAAAAAAATTTAGAGGCTGTTTTAAGATAATAATAAGTTCCTTTTGGGGCTTTTTTTTAACTAGATATGTACAAATTATTCATTCGTCGATTTCTTTTTTTATTTGACCCAGAAAAAATACACTATGTTACTTTTTCGTTAATTCGTTTTTTTTGTAAAGTTCCTTTTTTCTCTTCAATCTTTAGAGCGATGTATCTTATTGAAGATAAACGTCTAGAAAGAAATTTATTTGGTATTACATTTAAAAACCCTGTTGGATTGGCTGCTGGTTTCGATAAGAATGCTGTGTTGTATAATGAATTGGCAAACTTTGGCTTTGGTTTTATAGAAATTGGAACGGTAACCCCAATAGGTCAGGAGGGAAACCCTAAAAAGAGATTATTTAGATTAAAAGATGACCAGGGGATAATTAACAGAATGGGCTTTAATAACGATGGATTAGAAACTGCGATTGGGCAATTAAAGAAAAACAAAGGAAAGCTCATTATTGGAGGTAATATTGGTAAAAATACTCAAACATCTCCACAAAATTACACCAATGACTATGAAGAATGCTTCAAAGGACTTCACCCTTATGTAGATTATTTTGTATTAAACGTAAGTTGTCCAAATGTAGGCAGTCATGAAAAGTTAAATGATAAAGAATACTTGCTAGAATTAATTTCATCTGTTCAAAATCTAAATTTGTTAGAATCTACTCAAAAACCAATCTTATTAAAAATTGCTCCAGACTTAAATAACAATCAATTAGATGAAATTATTGAAATAGTTGCAGAAACAAAGATAGATGGTATCATAGCTTCTAACACATCTACTTCCAGAAGCGGGTTAAAAGCTTCAAAAAAACAATTGCAAGAAATTGGAAATGGTGGACTTAGTGGTTTACCAATAAAAGAGAAAAGTACAAGAGTAATTAAATATTTGAAAGATACTTCCAATAAAGCATTCCCTATTATTGGAGTAGGGGGTATTCATTCTGCCAAAGATGCACTTGAAAAAATAGAAGCTGGTGCAGATTTAGTTCAAATATATACTGGTTTTATTTATGAAGGACCGGGGTTAATCAAACAGATAAATAAAGCATTATTAAAGTGATTTTTAAACAGTAAAAATGGACATATTAATTTCATTTGTATTGGCTGTTTCCTTATTGGCAATATCTCCCGGACCAGACAATATTTTTGTTTTAATGCAAAGCGTTGTTCATGGTAAAAAATATGGTATATCTACTATAGCTGGCTTAATGAGTGGTTGTTTGGTTCATACAACATTTGTGGCTTTTGGTGTTTCTACCATTATTAAAGAAAACAACACTATTTTTTTAGTTATAAAACTTCTAGGAGCAATTTATTTATGTTTTTTGTCTTATAGAGTTTTTAAAAGTGATGCTACCATTACTATGACAACTCAAAACATTCAAAAAAAAACACCATTTCAATTGTTTAAAATGGGATTTATGATGAATGTACTAAATCCCAAAGTAACTATTTTTTTTCTTGCTTTATTTCCTGGGTTCTTATTTTCAAATGAACTTTCAACGGTAGTTCAATTTTATGTTTTAGGAGCGGTGTTTATTTTAGTATCATTTGTTATTTTTTCTACCATAGCCCTATTAGGAGGTTCCATCTCAGAGAGAATTAAACAGAATAAACAGATAGGGATTTGGTTAAAATGGATGCAAATTATTGTTTTTATTGGAATTGCACTTTTTATCTTGATTTAAGATTAATAAGCGATAAATTGTATCTTTGATTTGTGATGAACAAAGTAAAAATAATTGAATGTCCTAGAGATGCCATGCAAGGCATCAAGAGCCACTTTATTTCTACAGAAGCTAAAGCAAATTATATTAATTCCTTATTAAAAGTTGGTTTTGATACCATAGATTTTGGCAGCTTTGTATCACCCAAAGCAATTCCACAGATGCGAGACACTGCAGCTGTACTGGCTCGTTTAGATTTATCACAAACAACAAGTAAATTACTTGCCATTGTTGCAAATGTTCGTGGCGCAAATGATGCAGCTCAGTTTGAAGAAATAGACTATTTAGGATATCCTTTTTCTATTTCTGAGAATTTCCAAATGCGAAATACACATAAAACTATTAGTCAGTCTATAGAAACATTACAAGAAATTTTATCCATCGCAATAAGATCTAATAAAGAAGTGGTAGCTTATTTATCTATGGGTTTTGGAAACCCTTATGGAGATCCTTGGAATGTTGAGATAGTTTCTGAATGGACAGAAAAGCTTTCTGGCATGGGAGTGAAAATTTTATCATTGTCAGATACTATTGGAAGTTCTACTCCAGCTGTAATTTCACATTTATTTTCAAATTTAATCCCAACCTATCCAGCTATTGAATTTGGAGCACATTTACATACCTCACCAAGTTTATGGCATGAAAAAGTACATGCAGCTTTTCATGCAGGTTGTAAACGTTTTGATGGAGCTATTAAAGGGTATGGTGGATGTCCTATGGCAAAAGACGAATTAACGGGAAACATGCCAACTGAAAAGCTTATCTCTTATTTTACAGAACAGAAAGTGGTTACTGGAATTAAACCAATGAGTTTTGAGAGTGCTTATAATCAGGCTTTAAAAATATTTTAATTTAACGATACTATTTTAATGAAAAGGTTTAAAATATTCACATTATTACTCTCACTATTTTTGGGATCATGTACTGTAGACGATAATAAAATATCTTTTACTTTATTACAGCTTAACGATGTTTATGAAATATCTTCTATACAGGGAGGAAACTTTGGAGGGATGGCAAGGGTAGAAACCATTCACAAAGAATTATTAAAAGAAAATGAGAATACAATGCTAGTAATGGCAGGTGATTTTCTAAATCCATCATTGTTAGGAGGCATGAAACTAAATGGTGAGAAAATTCGTGGCAAACAAATGATTGAGGTAATGAATACTATGAATTTTGATGTGGTAGCTTTTGGAAATCATGAATTTGACATCCCTAAAAAAGATCTTCAAAATAGAATAAATGAAAGTAGTTTTCCATGGATTTCTTCTAATATATTTCTTAAAAAATCAGATACTATTAAACGATTTTATCAGTTGACTGATGGAATAAGTAGAAATATTAAAGGATCATTCATTAAAGAGATTTCAGATGCTGATGGTACAAATATTAAAATAGGTTTTATTAGTGTGTGTATTCCATCTAACCCTAAAGAGTATGTATTATATAAAGATATGTTTAGTTCTATTCAAAAAGAATATGAACTTATTAAAGAGGAGGTAGATGTAGTTATAGGGCTTACACACGTTAAAATAGAACATGATAGAAAAATTGCTAGATTATTACCCAATATTCCATTGATTATGGGAGGTCATGAACATGATCATAAAAATGAAATGATTGGTAATGTAAAGATTACTAAAGCAGATGCTAATGCTAAAACCGCTTATATTCATTCTATAAATTTTAATAAAAAGACCAAAGAAACCTCCATCTCTTCGTTATTAAAAACAATAGATACTACTATTGTAGACGACGAAAAAGTTAAGTTAGTAGTAGATAAATGGATGGAAGTCATGAATTCTCAAATATCAAAAATTGTAGAAAACCCATATGAAATCATTTACCATACAAACCTTCCTTTAGATGGAAGAGATATTCCAATTAGATCTAAACAAACGAACCTTGGCCAATTGATAACGACGTCCATGTCATATTCATATAATTATGAAGTAGATTGCTCTATTGTGAATGGAGGTTCTATTCGGATTGATGACCAATTAGTTGGAGATATTAATAGTGTAGATGCTTTTAGAGTATTGCCATTTGGAGGGGCAGTTTTAAAGGTAAAAATGAAAGGAAGTTTATTGCATAAAGTTTTAGAGTATGGTAACAATGCCTCTGGTTCAGGTGCTTATTTACAACGCAGCTCTATTGAAATGAATGATACTTTATTTACTATTGATAATAGCACTATCAATCCATCAAAAATATATACAATTGCCATTAGTGATTATTTAATGAAAGGATTTGATATCCCTTTTTTAACTCCTAATCATCCAGATGTAATCTCTGTTTATTATCCGGTATCCACCGATATTTCTTATGATATTAGAAAATCAATGATTCTATATTTAAAAAGTTTATAGGATATAATTCTAAAAAGAAGAGGCTTTAAATAAACCTCTTCTTTTTAGAATGATAAGATAAGTACAGCTAAAATTTAAATTCAAATCCAACATAAGCTCCAAAAGGATGACCTGGTCTAAGTCCTGCTGGTACTCTTGATGCAGCATAAATATTATCTGATAAATTAATAATGTTAGCAGTTGCCGAGAAGTTTTTAGTAATAAAATACTTTCCAGAAAAGTCAATTACAAAATTTGAGTTCACTAATTCATCTTGTGGAATAGAACCTACTCCTGCTTGTGTTCTAAATTTTCCATTAAAACGTCCATTAAAATTTAACTCATATTTTTGATGCTCTAAAGATATTCCAATGTTAAATTGATGTTTAGATAAATAGGGTAATTCGTCACCACTTGTAACTTCCCCCCAAAGATCTTCATCACTACCAAAACTATTTTTAAATTCTGTATTAGTAAAAGTATATCCTAAAGTAAAAGGAATTTTAATAGTTGATTCTTGTCCAGAAAAATCATAGTTTAGAAGCAATTCAAGACCATTAACATCTACTTCTCCAGCATTAAATTGATCTAATGAGCCTGTTCCACCAGTAGCAGCTAAATCACTACCTAATAGGTTGCTATAGTCATTGAAAAATAAGACAGTTTCCCCTCTTAATTTCCCAACGCCAAATCTACTCCCTAACTCATAATTGATGCTTTCTTCAGGTTTTTGACCTGCTTGATTGCTAGGAGGTGAAAAACCTTTGTGAATTCCACCAAAAATTGAAAAATTATTATTGAATTTATAATTAGTGCCAACACCAGGAATAAATACTTCTACGTTATTTTCTCTAGTAGATAAATTATCTCCAGTCCTAGAAGGATCATTTCCTCCAAAATTCTCTCTTTGTAAAGAAATATTTTCATAGCGTATTCCTGGAGTAAAAGTCCATCCTTTATACTTTAATCTATAAGTTGTAGAAGCTGCAAATGCGTTAGCACTGCTAATTCGATTAGCGTTTGTGCCAGGGATTCCCGCATTTGATAAACTCAATACTCCATTGTTGATACTATAATCATCTATCCATTGAAAACGATCTTCATCATCGTAGTGGTATCGTAAACCAATCTCTATATCATGAAAAACATCATTATTATACCAGTGGTAATCAAACTTTGTTTGTATTCCTTTTGAATTATAAACTCTATTATTGGCTCTTACATTCATAAAATCGTCGCCATCTGAATTAATTTCACCTCTTGCAAACGAAAGATGTTTGTTAAAGTTGTCTTGGTTTCCAAAAACTTTGCCAATAGATTGTTTGTCTCCATTAAATGTTATATAGTCTGCTTTATACCAATTTCTTTTAAAATAATTATGATAAGCATTTGTGGTTATTCTGAAATTTTTTGTGAAATCTATAGTATGGGTTAGAACAACTTGTCTGTGAATATTTTTCATTAAATCCTTGGCAGAACCATCATATCTTTTAAAAGGATTTGTTTTAAAATCATTATCTGTTAACCCTAAATATGTTTCGTTGGATTCCTCATCAGAATATTGTAATTTTATATCTAAAGACTGTTTAACAGCTGCTTGTGGAAATAAGTTTACTTTAAATTTTAATACCATATCGTTCTTATCAAAACCTGTATTTATATCATTAGATAATTTCTTAAAACCATCTGAACCATAATTCAAATATTCTAATGAATACCCAAAATTATTTATGTTATCACCAATAATTGCATGAAATTGAGATGAATTAAAACTACCATAACTGCTTCTTATTCTTCCACCAAAAGATTCTGGAATTTGATTAGAAATCATGTTAATAGCTCCACCAGTAGTAAATGGTCCATATTGGATTTGACTACTACCTTTTAAAACTTCTACAGCTTCCATTCTAGCGATAGTAGGAAAATAATATGCAGATGAAGCACTGTAAGGAGCAGGAGCAATTAATACACCATCTTCCATCATTGTTATTTTAGAACTTCTTTCTGGCGAAGTTCCTCTTAAACTTATATTTGGCCTCAACCCAAAACCATCTTCCTCATATGTATTTACTCCAGGAACAGTCCTTAATGCTCTGTTTATATCTGTAAAACTAAATTTTTTTAATTCTTTTGGAGAGATGTAATATGCAGAACCTGTTCTATTACTTGCTACATATTTATTACCAAATATTAAATTTGAATTAATGATTACTTCATCTAATTTTTGAATTGTATCTATTTTGTTTTTTGGTTTTTTTAATTTTGTTTGTGATAGTAATTGAATACTTATTAAGCATATTGATAGGGTGATAATTCTTTTCATTTTATTTAGACTAATTATAAATAGATTATTAATTTTATGCAAATATATGTATGAATTTAAGATTTACAAACTTTATTTAGAATAAATAAAAATAATATTTAATAGTAAATTGATAATCAGAACATTATGTAGAATGATTATGAATAAGAATAAATGTTTATTTACAGTAGGTAAGTATTTAGTGTATTTTATATTTTTATATTCTTAAATAAAACCTTTATGTTTAAACCTACTAATATTCACGTTTCTCTAATTAAAGAAAGAAAAAAAGGGGTGCAATCCGAAGACATTATTGTATGGGTACAATCAATTTTTAATGAAATTAAAACAACCAAACAACCTGTTTTAGAACGCTTATCTGCTTCTCCTATTAGTAGAACTGTGAATGTATTTGATATAGATGAGGTAGATTCTAATGCTATTTTTCACATCTCTCACATAGAAAAAATATGTGTGAATTACAGACTTCGATTCTTAGATACCAAATACTTTAAGGGTTCGTATCCAAAAATAGTGGTAGATAAAATTCAAGATTTAGAACAGACTCATAACACAGTGTTAGATGGTTTTAAAATTATAGCTCCTTCTAAACTATTTAGATTAGACAAAGCAGACGACCCATTGTTATTTGCTCCCATGGGGAACGGATATTATTATTTAATTCACAAATGGGGTACCGATTTGCATCCATTAAGAAAAATTAAATATTGGGGTGTTAAAAACGTAGAAAATCTTGGAATTTCAATTTTTTTGGTAAGTTTACTTTCCACGATTCTAACAAAAAATCTTATTTACGGAGATACCAATCATGTAGGATATCTTTTTATGTTGTTTTTATTTTATGTTAAAGGCTACGTAGGAATGTTGTTTTTGTTAGGGGCTTCCTCTGGAAAAAACTTTAGTCAATATTCATGGCTTAGTAAATATGATAAAATAAGTTAACAATTCTTACAATTATTGATCTTTCTTATCTAGAAAATAAGTTGTAAATTTGGTCGCAATTAATTTTAAGTTAATTGTACAATGATTGCTCACAATTCTAAGATAGTAGGGGAAGGTTTAACATACGATGATGTTCTATTAGTTCCTGCTTATTCAGATGTTCTTCCAAGAGAAGTATCTATCCAAACAAAATTTACACGAAATATTACCATTAATGTACCAATAGTATCTGCCGCTATGGATACAGTTACAGAATCTTCTATGGCTATTGCTATGGCAAGAGAAGGTGGAATAGGAGTGTTGCATAAAAATATGTCTATAGAAAAGCAAGCTCAAGAGGTTAGAAAAGTAAAAAGAGCAGAAAGTGGTATGATCATAGACCCAGTAACACTTCCACTTACCGCTGTGGTAGCTGATGCTAATAATGCCATGCGAGAACATAAAATTGGTGGTATTCCAGTAATTGATAACCAAGGCAAATTAAGAGGTATTGTTACCAACAGAGATTTACGTTTTGAACACAATAATGATAGAGCTATTGTGGAGGTAATGACAGAGAAAAATTTGATTACGGCTCCAGTGGGTACTTCATTAAAGGATGCAGAATCTATTTTGCAGTTAAATAAAATTGAAAAGCTTTTAATAGTAGACGACGAATATAAATTACGTGGGCTAATTACTTTTAGAGATATTACAAAAGTTACTCAAAAACCGATAGCCAATAAAGATAGTTATGGAAGATTACGTGTGGCAGCTGCCCTAGGTGTCACTGCAGATGCTGTAGATAGAGCTAAGGCTCTAGTGAATGCCGGAGTAGATGCTGTAATTATAGATACTGCACACGGACATACAAAAGGAGTTGTAACAGTCTTAAAAGCTGTAAAAAAAGCATTTC
>Ga0209223_10001470_pt1 | contig 25613 bp, 25 predicted proteins | sample COG_06_FD_184750 | JGI IMG/M metagenome (GOLD analysis project Ga0209223, IMG submission 184750) | Pelagic Microbial community sample from North Sea - COGITO 998_met_06 (SPAdes) (version 2) | ecosystem: Environmental > Aquatic > Marine > Neritic zone/Coastal water | place: Helgoland, sampling...
GAGAAAAACAAATACTCGAAAGTACTCTATCTAAAATTCAGCCATTACTACTTTCACTTAATGAAGTCTGCATAAGATAATAACAAGTAAACATTAAAATGAATCACTCAATTCTAGAAAAAAAAAAGAGACGACTAGCCTACGTATTTTAGCTTAGTGTCCGCATCAATTCAAAATCATAAAAATGATAGTTACAGCCGAAAAAAATGAAAAAGTTGCGAATATGATCTTTGCCTCCATTTATCCACTCTACTGGAATAGATTGGAAAAGCATGGTAGGACAAAAGAAGAATTTCATCAAGTAATAGAGTGGTTTACAGGTTTTGATCAAGATGCTTTAAAATCACTAATTGATGAAAAAGTAACTTTTAGAACGTTTTTTGAAAAAGCAAAAATCCACCCTAATGCACACATGATTAAAGGAGTTGTTTGTGGTTATCGTATTGAAGAAATAGAGGAAGAATTTGAATTGTATAGACAATGTAGGCGCATGGAAAAGCTGATTGATGAGTTGGCAAAGGGTCGAAAAATGGAGAAAATTTTGCGCCAAGATAAAAAGTAGAACCTGCTGCTGGCAAAACCTAAAACACAGCTGAACCATAATTGATGAAAGCTGAGCTAGAAATGCATGTTTTAAAAAAATTAATAAGCAATAATCAATCTCATGGATGTATTTGAAGCAGGAATGATTTTGCCAAATGGCACAACACTACCTAATAGAATTGCAAAATCAGCGATGAGTGAAAACTTATCAAACAAATATCATGAACCAACACCTGTTCTAATAAATGCCTATAAAAAATGGGCACAAAGCGGTGCCGGATTGTTGATTACCGGAAATATCATGATTGATTCACAGGCCATCGGTGAGCCAAGAAATGTCGTTGTTGAAGATCGGAAAAATTTTGAATTGCTCAAAGCATGGGCGAAAAGTGTAAAAGGCACTAATGCACATTTATGGGCTCAAATAAATCATCCTGGAAGGCAAGCAATGGAACAAATTAATGCCGAATTAAAAGCTCCCTCTGCTGTGCCCTTAAAAACTGGAGGAAGAAAAAGTGCAACCAATAAAACACCTATAGCATTAAATGAAAGTGAGATTCTCGCCATTATTGAAGCATTTGGTAACACTGCAGTCATTCTAAAAGATGCCGGCTTTTCAGGAGTACAAATTCACGGGGCGCACGGTTATTTGGTGAGCCAATTTTTATCTCCACATTCGAATGTTAGAACAGATAAATGGGGAGGAAATCTAGAGAACAGGGCTAGGTTTGTTATTGAAGTTTACAGAAGTATCAGAGCGCAAGTAGGAAGTGAATTTCCAATTGGAATTAAATTAAATTCTGCAGATTTTCAAAAAGGTGGGTTTACCGAAGAAGAATCCATGGAAGTAGTCAAGATACTTTCAAATGAAGGAATTGATTTAATCGAAATATCAGGTGGTACTTATGAGGCTCCAGCAATGATGGGTAAAAGGAAAGCGAGCACTATAAAAAGAGAAGTTTATTTCATGGACTACATTCAAAAAGCCAGAAAAATAACGCGTACTCCTTTAATGTTAACTGGTGGATTCCGAACAACTGCTGTAATGAAAGAGGCAATAGTTGCTAATCAATTAGACATTATCGGACTTGCACGGCCTTTTGCTGTTTTTCCGAATATTGGGAATGAGATAATTGCCGAAAGCCGTATGAACTTCAATACCGAAATTAAAAAGACAGGAGTAAAAGGAATTGACGGGGCAATGAATATAATATGGTATGAAGCACAAATAAAACGATTAGGACAAGGTCAAGTGCCTAAGCATGATTTAAACCCATGGGCTGTATTTTTTAAGTATTTTTGGTTAATTGTTAAGCATAAATTAAAAAAAACCAACTCAAAAACTCTCATTTAACGCTACCTTTACTTTAAGGCATTTTCCCCTATACAGTTTACTATTATGTTGCATGTCCAAATTACCAAAAGAGCATAAATTCATTGATCTTTCGGACTATGGGAGACCAATTGCTAAGGTGATTGCTAACTCGTTAAAGAACACTGCTTTTACTCCTATTCACGTCACAATAGGGTTCATGATTTCTGGACTCATTGCTGCTTATTATATAGTTCAAGGCCATTTTTGGCTTGCTGCATTCTTTTTAATTTCTAAATCAATCTTAGATGCTGCTGATGGTGAATTGGCTCGTGTAAAACAAAAACCGTCTTATACTGGTCGCTATTTAGATTCTGTAGCAGACATCATACTAAATGCATTGTTCTTAATTACTATCTGGTACATCACTAATGCTAGTATTTGGGTATGCTTCGCTGCCTTTTTAGGCATGCAACTGCAGGGTACACTCTACAATTACTACTATGTGATTTTAAGAAATAAGTTTAATGGTGATGCTACAAGCCGTGTAATTGAAAACGATATACCGGTTGCTTTAGAGGGTGAAAAACAGGTACATGTCAATGTTCTTTTTCGTTTGTATAGGCTGTTTTATGGCGTTTTTGATCGGACCATTTATGGTTTAGACAGCAATGCAAATAAAGGCACCATATTTCCAAATTGGTTCATGACAAGTGTTTCTACACTTGGTTTAGGCTTTCAGTTACTCATTATTGCAGTCCTGCTAGTTCTTAACTTAAAAGCCATTATTCTACCTTTCTTTATACTCTATACGGTTATGATTTTTGTCTTTATTGGAATTAGAAGACTTTTGAATGAGAAATCACCTGAGAGGAAACAAGGAGAAAGTACGCCTTTGTCCAAAGGACATTAAATCTTTTACGATTACTCAGGTTTAAGTAAAATGACAAAAGACATGAAAATGAAAGAAAAAGAGATTGTTCGTAACGGTGAAGGAGAGAATTATGACTACGCTCAAGACCATTGCTTCGTAAAACTTTCTTCACGACAAACTAATGGAGAATTATGTATTGTTGAAGACAGCATAAAACCAGGTTTCCATTTAAAGCGCCATCATCATAAAATTATGACAGAGGTTTTCTACATGTTAGCTGGAGAAATCGAACTCATTTTTGATGATGAAACAATAATTCTCAAAGAAGGAGATACCATGACTGTTCCTCCGAATGTCTGGCATGAAGCAAAATCTGCAGGTGGCGGAAAAATGCTTACCGTATTTAAGAATGGAGAATTTGATGTCTTTTTAGCGCAGCTTTCTACAATGACTGAGACTGACTTTTCAAATGAGGCCTACATGAAGTCGTTCTCTGAAAAGTTTGACATCTACGAGGAATAAAACGACCAAATGGCCAAGTCAAGGATAGCCTCAATCTTAGAATCGAATTATCTAGACAGTTCAGTTACTGGCTTTCAAACTTTTGACCTTTCAGAATTGCACTTGACAACTGATGTTAATTTACAATTACCAACTAATCTCAGGCTGGGCCACCTGGCTGAAAAAGTTGTTTCTGAGCTGATTAGATCTTCCACTAATTACGAGGTATTGTATGAGAACATTCAATTAATTGAAAACAAGAATACCATTGGTGAAATTGATTTCATTGTTCAAAACACAGTCACCAGCCAGCTTACTCATGTGGAAATGGCTTATAAGTTTTACTTACTCGACCCAACCATTTCATCAGAAACAATAAATAATTGGATTGGCCCAAATCGTAATGACTCATTAAAGGAGAAATTAGAAAAATTAAAAAGCAAACAATTCCCACTACTATACCACCAATGTGCTAAATCAAAGTTGAATGATATAGCAATTGAAGCAGTAGACCAAGCGCTGTGTTTATTGGTTTCCTTGTATGTTCCATTTGAATTTAAAGAACACTTGAGCCCTGTCTATGAAAAAGCAATCAAAGGATATTATTTAGATTTCGACACTTTTACAAACCTTAATAATTCATTAAAAACCTACTGTTTACCCTCAAAAAAGGAATGGGGTATAGAACCAAGTGAAAATGAAAATTGGAGCGATTTTGAAGAAATAGAAAGTCAGATTGGGATCAGTCTTAAAGAAAGACAAGCGCCATTGTGTTGGCAAAAACAAAATGATTCCTATTTGGCTTTTTTTATAACTTGGTGGTAGGTTAGTTGAATAATTAAAGCATAGTGAATTGATGAAATATATCCTTGCAAATATTTTCCTGATGATCTCTTTGACTAGTTATAGTCAGACAAAAATCACTTCTCAAGACCTGAAAATAATTATAGGAGAATGGGAAGGCAGTATTACCTACCTGGACTATAGTAGCAATAAACCTTTTTCAATGCCTGCCAACCTTGTCGTAAACCGAGGGAAAGATGAAAACATTCTAATTTTAAAAAATATTTACCCTAAAGAACCGAAGGCGAACAGTACGAGCAGAATTAGGCTGACTAAAAACGGGTCATTATTGAACAAGCATGCTATTATCTCAAGAGAAAAACTTGAGAATGGACCGCTTCAAATACAAACAGAACATGAAGCTAAAGATGATGGCAAAAAGGCGCTTATCAGGTACACTTACACGATAGGTAGTGATCAGTTTTCAATCCGAAAAGATGTTCAATTTGAAGCAGCTGCCGATTGGATAAAAAGAAGTGAGTTTAGTTATCAAAGAAAAAAATAGTACTAAAAGGGCGGGCCTAGATAAATAGATGAAAGTATCGAGACAATTAAAGTCAGATTTATACAAGGTAGCAATCATCACTGTAGGCTATATCATCATCAATCTGTTCCTCTTTCTTTACAATTATACCTTACTATATTCGCCTTATTCACTTGGCCCTTCTCTCCTCTTTGTAGTTGATAATTATTTTCTTACTAATATTTTAATCGGAGTAATAACTGGAGTACTTGGTGGTGTTCTACTTGTCACTGTCAATAGTCAATTATTTCGTAAGCGTTCATTCAAGTACGCCATGTTCACAACGCTCTTCGCTTATGTGCTAATTTTCATTCTAGTTACGCTAATTGCAACTTTTGTCAATTTACTGGGAGAACACGGACTGAGTGGATTATCCTATTCTGAAATAAAAACGTCACTTGGATTCGTATTGGATCCAACATTGATAACCTATTTTGTCCTTTGGGGCTTTATCACACTTGCTACCCTTTTCTTATTGCAAGTCAATGATAAATTTGGCCCAGGTATATTATTAAAATTCCTTGCAGGAAAATACCACCTACCACAAAAAGAAGAACGTATTTTCATGTTTATGGACATGCGGTCATCAACAACTATTGCGGAAAAAATTGGCAATGAGAAGTACTTTGATTTATTAAAGGACCTTTATGCAGACATAACAAGTACAATTCTTAACAATGAAGGCGAAATATACCAATATGTAGGTGATGAAATCGTCATTTCATGGCCAATGAAAAAGGGTATTAGAAATGCGCATTGCCTCAGGTGTTTCACTCAGGTACAAGATAAACTTAATGAACTCGCACCGATCTACGAGAAGAAATACACTGTTATTCCAGAGTTCAAGGCTGGCATTCATTCTGGCCTTGTCATGGCGGGCGAAATTGGCGTAATAAAAAAAGACATAATCTATTCAGGAGATGTACTCAACACTACGGCTCGGATTCAAGAACAATGCAATCATTATAGCGTAGACATATTAATCTCTAAGGGAACATTTGACCTTCTTTCTGACACAAACGCATATCAGTTGGTTCCTATGGGTAGTATTGAATTAAGAGGAAAGGAAATAAAAATAGATATTAACACCGTAAAACTTTCCTGAATACGCATTTTAGCTAAATCTTAAAAATAAGAGGTTAAAGAATTAAATGAATTCCCAGCTTTTATGTGCGTTAGGGCTGAAAAAAAGACCTTTGGAAACCAATAAGAAATATTCTTTAAATTGACTGTTATGAAAACAATGACTTGTAGAGAACTTGGTGGAGCCTGTGATAAAGAGTTTCATGCTTCAACTTTTGAAGAAATCGCTGAACAAAGCAAAAAACACGGGGGCGCAATGTTTCAAGCTGGTGAACCGGCGCATCTAAAAGCTATGAACCAAATGCAAGCATTAATGGAATCTCCAGAAGCAATGGGAGAATGGTTTGCCGACAAAAGAGCAAAATTTGATGCCTTACCCGATAATGATTGATCAAAAATGAAGGTCAATAAAAATTGGATTGGTAAATTATTACTTGAGCTGATCACCATATTTGTAGGGGTCTATCTGGCTTTTGAGCTCAATCGATATCAGGAAGACAAACGTGCTGACAAAATCAAGTACAATTATTTCACCAGCTTTAAATCTGAAATTTCAAAACTGGGTGCTGAAATTGGAGCAGAACAGAATAAAATTGACAAGATCATTAGGGAACTTAACGAAGGCCTAGAGAAAGGAGAAAGGCCTGCATTAAAGCCCGTCAATCTGTACTTAGATGCTGCCATGTTAATTACTAGAGCAGGATTTAATGATGATGTATTTATGCAATTGAACCCGGGACTTGCCTCTAGTCTAAGTGGGGGTTATGATTTCGTGAAAACGGTAAGTAAAAAAATAGAGTCCTTTAATTCAATTTGCAACGACAATTTAATCTCAACTAATAAAATTAACTTCTACACTGCTAACGGAACAATAAAACCTGAGTTTGACTGGTATTTAGAAGGCTTAGAAGAATTGACGATGTACCTCAATACACTTTCCACAATTATTAATAAGCGAGCTTTACCCTTGATTATTGAATTACTTGAAGAGATGGAAGGAAATTAGTTTCAAAACACTATTACCCTCTTTTTAGCGTTTTTTAACACGATACGGAACTCTAGAAACAGCCATAATTACAATTTTCGAAAGCTGTTTTAATTGTCATCCCAAATAGAAAACGCATGAACAAGATATTGGCACTACTAACACTTACCCTAATCTTAATCGGTTGTAATCGTAAATCTGGTGGCTCCCGGGACCGGTTATTTGACACTGAAAAAGCCATTTCCTTTGATCAAAACTCCCCCTTTTCTCCTTATACTATCATTGATGGCGAATACATCGTCTTCAGCTATGCTTTTAATCATCCTCAAGATGATGATATTGCAGATGATGAACTGACAGAGATCGTTGCTTTTACAATTCCTGCAGGTTTAACATCATTTGAGTTCACTTCTGATGACCTTGCTAATAATCCTGAATTAACTTTGGGTTACGCGAGGCTATGTTTTTGTGGAAATATTACTGGATATGAGCCAATTTCTTTTACCGCCAAAGGCACTAAAATCAGCAAGGAGAAATGGGAAGTAAAATTCGATGTGACATTTGAAAATGGCGAATATGAATATGCTGTTTCAGATGATGGGATATACTATAAAAGTGAATTTTAGTTCAAACACTAAGCTGACCTTAGCACTAGCGCACTCATTTAGACTTCAGCCAACCATTAAGCTCCTTCCTTAGTCCTGGGTCTTTCATTCCAAAGTGAATATTGGTTTTAATGAAATCAAGAGGATTGCCTACATCAAACCTTTTTCCTTTAAACTGGAGTCCATACATGGCTTCTGTGGACAAGAGTGACTTCATTGCATCTGTCAATTGAACCTCGTTATTGAACCCCTTCCCTGTATTCTCTAAGCATTCAAATAGTGCAGGTGTAAACACATACCTAGAGGCAATTGCTAATTGAGAAGGACTCAAATCAATTGCGGGCTTCTCAACCCAGTGGTTTACTATATATAAGCCATTCTCGATAGTTTCACCACTCATAATACCATAGCGATTCACCTTTTCCATCGGCACTTTTTCAATGGCAGTAACAGAGGCCTTGAACCGGTCATAAACTCCAATTAATTGACCCAAGACGGCTTGCTGATCGTCAGATTCACAAATGGTATCTCCCAGTAATACGGCAAAAGGAGAATTGCCAACAAAAGCTTTCCCAAGTTTTATAGCATCTCCAAGTCCATTCAATTCTTCTTGCTCTATGTATTCAATTTTGCAATCACCACTGATCCCTTGCAGTTTCTTTAACAAGTCATTTTTACCTTTTCCTTTATAAAAAGGCGCATTAGCGAAGTCCTTGGCAAAGTGGTCTTGTAAAACCTTTTTCGCTTTGGAAGTAACAATCAGAATCTCACTGATACCCGATGCTATGGCCTCTTCGACCACATACTGAATGACAGGTTTGTTGACAATTGTCAGCAATTCCTTCGGAACGGCTTTGGTTGCAGGTAACATGCGTGTCCCTAATCCTGCTGCAGGTATTATCGCCTTCTTAATCGTCATTATGTACTTACTATTCTAGGTTTGAATATTTGAATCTCATTCTTTTTAAAAGCCATTTCAAGGTTGCTATACATTGCATCCGAAGTGAAATTACCAATAATAGCACCACCTGAACCGGTGAATTTGGCGCTTGCCCCAACTTCCCTAGCTAACTGAATCATTTTAAGATTATTCTTAGAAATAGAACAAATTGACTGCCTCAAATCGAAATTTGTATTCATATAAAGCCCTAGTTTAACAAGCTCTCGCGAACTGTTTAACTCGTTCATAAAAGCAGCTGTTAAATCAGACAATTCGTTCATAACATTGTGCACTTGTTGATCACCATTTCGGTACCGATGGCCTAGGTCATTGTGAACAACTTCTGAGCCTTCCGACTCTGAGGTACTATAAGCAATGTAGATGTTTTCAAATAGCGATGCTTGTAGCCTTTGATAATCACCATAGCCTCGCTCTTCCATCAATTGCTTATCAAAATTCATATAAATAGGGTGCTCATAAACAATTACCACGCGGTCTTGCAGCCCAGCACTAATGCCCATTTCTTTCGTTTCCACATTCAGAATTAGATTGGCTTGGACCTCCAAAGCAATAGTTACTTCATAGAATTCTAACAATGTCTTAAACACTGCTGTGATAATTGCACTCGACCCTGCTAATCCTACTTCTCTCGGAATGGTACTTTCAAATTCAATTTCGAATCCCTGGTCATGCAGTTTGATCCCTTGCTCTTTACAATATTCAAAGAACACCTTAAGCGTTGCATTCAGGATATGTTTGCTGCCAGCACCTCCTTCTGATAAATACTTCGAATAAAAAGTTTCATGCCCTTGATATACTTCATCAGAAGCTTGAGGAATCAATATCCCTTGTCGCGTGGTCAGTGTTGCTTCAACCTGAAAATTACTGAATGGAAATGCGATCGTCTTTCCATAAAAACCGTCTGAGGGATTCCCAATTAATGCTGCCCGGGGATATGATACATGTTTAATGCGCACTTATCTTGGTTTTTACTTTTTCAATTAGCGTCTCGAATGCCTGACCATACTTAACATAAAGATCGAAAGCACGGTTTTCATCTTGATTGGCATCAGGATCATGAAACACTTTCCCAACATGGGGCTCTATCGCAATAAAACCAGCATAATCAGACTTGATCAAGTCCTCAATTATTTGCTCAACTTTTGCATTCCCTTCCCCCGGAAAAGTATACTCTGGTTGTTCAGTGCCTTCATGCATCACTGCATCTTTAACATGCACATGAGCTACTGCATGTTTCACCTTATTATAAAACTCAATTGAGTCCTGCCAAGGACTTGGATACGGTTTAGACCTGTCACGCTGAAAGATTGGATTACCAGTGTCAAATACCAATTTCAAATTCGGGACTTCATCCAATAATCTCAAAGTGTGGTCAGGTGAAAATCCGCCCCAATTCATGCAGTTTTCATGCAATGCTATTAATCCAGCATCCTCAAATCGTTGAACAATTTCTCGTAGTCTTTTAAATCGCTCTTGCTCAAATTGCTCTTCTCCCCATGGATTTTGAGCGTATGACATCACGCGTGCATGCTTCACATCAAGCCTTTGCATCCTTGGGATGCATCGCTCAATTTCTGCCAGTGTAATATCCCAATCAGAATTTATAGATTTTCCCCAGTTGCCAATTAGCGTTCCAAACTCAGCAACCTTAATGTCGTTACTGTCAAGGTCATCACACATTATTCCGAAATCGTATTCGGTCATATCATGGATGTTTTGACCATTAAAAGTTCGGGCTGACAGGTAGTCCCAACCAAGTGATTTAGTCGCGCTTATTTGGCCTTCTAATTTATCAGATGCCTCATCTGTAAATCCTGAGAATATCATTTTGGAATATTAATTTCGATCCATGTCCCGTCTGACTTTGCGCTTTCGTAAATAGCGTCAATTACTATTACCGATTTTATTGCTTCCTCACTAGTAATCAACAGTGATTCAGTTCCATCCACCGCAGCCACAAAATTCTCGAAATTTCTTTGATGGCCTAAGTAATTAATATGGCTAGGGTCATTAGCACCTAAAGCTTGCTGTTCCCCTCTTTTCATGGTTGCTGCGATTTCCACATCAGACTCATGGGTTGCTTTAAAATCCCATAATTTAATATTCTCATCTTGAAGAATTACCGCCCCAGCATCTCCAGAAATTTGAATTTCTGCTGGTCTCCCTTCGCTTGACCATGTTGAAGTTGATCCTTGAATCACACCTTTAGCGCCATTTTCAAACTCCAGTAAGGCGACTGCGGTATCCTCCACTTCAATGTTTTCATGGGTCAGCGTGTCAATACTCGCTGTCAAACGTTTTGGCATGCCCATAAAATGGATGAAAAGGTCAATTGTATGAATCGACTGATTCATCAAAACACCTCCGCCATCCAGCTGCCAGGTTCCTCTCCAGGCGCCCGAATCATAATAAGCCTGGTCTCTGAACCATTTTACTTGAACCTCGCATAATGAAATTACTCCAAATCTTTGATCAGTAACTGCTTTTTTAATTGCTGCTACTGCTGGATTAAATCTTCTATTAAAAATACCTCCCAAGACCACACCATTCTCTTGTGCAATTTTCTCAGCGTCAAGCACCCGTTGTGGAGATATCTCCAGTGGCTTTTCGCAGACGATGTGCTTCCCCTTTTTTGCTGCCTGAATTATGGCGTCAAGGTGTGCACCCGAAGGAGTAGCAATGGTCACAATGTCTAAGTCTTTGTTACCTAGTAATTCGTCTAGGTCGGAATAAATCTGGCATGGATAAATTGAACGAATCGATTTTGCTTTTTCAGGATCGCGACAATAAACGCCAATTAATTGAGCACCCTCCATTGCCTGAATCGCTTTCGCATGAAATTCAGCAATCATTCCAGTTCCAATTATTCCAATTGACTTCAACGGCCCTCTTTTTTTAAATAGCTATAAACTCCAGTAATTGCCAAGATTGGCAACCCTATAATTCCAATCCAACCAAAGTATTGTTCATAGATCGCTTCACTTTGAATCTTACTCCATAAGGCCCAGACAGAGGCAAAAGTTGCCACACCCATGGCCAATAACATCAGCACATTTACAATTACTTTTTTCTTCGGTCGATCAGCCCCCATTGCCTTCCTTGAATTTAGGAGCAATAAAAATATCAGGTAAGCTATCGGGAGTAGTGTTGTAGCAATTACCGAAGCAGGTACAGCCAATGCTGTTTTGATCTCTCCAGTCCAAAGGATTGGTGAGATGAAACCGGCAAAAGCAGGAATCAAGGCACCTGCCAAAAAGAGTTTTCGTCTATCTGGTCGACCAAATGCCTCCGCAATAGCATAGCCATTGATCATCATATGGACTAGCATTGTACTTAATGCCATTGCCAAAACACCGATGCCGAAAACAAGTTTTGATCCATCTCCGAGTATCGGACGAAGTGATTCTGAAAGATCTGTGACAGTGCGTTTTGCCAACATTACACTCAAATCTTTGTCTGCTTGTGGAGCAGTTATTCTCAACTGATTTAATTCGTTTTCACTTTTTGATTTGAGATCAGGGTATTCCTTTTCTAACCTTTTGTCTAAGACTTCGTGATAAGCCTGTTCATTGACAACACTGTTTTTTTTGCCATGAAATTGTGAAGCTGAAGCAATGATTAAGAAGGAAGCACCAAGAATAAAAGGAATTAAGAGCCCAAAGAATAAGTCGTACCTGGCCACCCCACGTTCTTTGCGTTTCCATTTCTTTTTAAGCAAAGTATAAGGCAATAAGAAGGTCATATTGATACCGACAGCGGTTCCAAATGCGCCAATGATGATATCCCGTTGACTCCCTGAAATGTATCCTGTCCAGTGCTCTTGGTAATTACGGGTAAGTCGAATGGCTTCGGTAAAGGAATCGGTAGGTTTGAACAATGCATTAAAATCTGGGACTAGGCCACCTAATAATTCAGACCAAGCAATAGCTCCATTGACACCAATGACAATAACAACACCGAAAAAGCTCAAGACAATCAGGGCAACCAACCCTTTAATAACACCATCAACGATTTTGGATGCTTTGCTTTCTTGAGAGAACAGCCACATCAGAGATGCCCCAATAATAAATAATAAAAAAGTAATGAGATAAGGATTGACGTTGCCCAACCCAAGACTTCCTTGAAGCGCGTCAGTACCAAGTGCAAATTGTGCAGAACAGAAGACCACATTAGCGATTACTGTAGCGACTAACCAACCCCAGGCTAAAGGTTTAGAGACATGCTTTTTTACTAATCCAAAGGGACGTTCATTCGTTTCGGCTTTACTTAGGGTAACATAACTGATTGCGGAGAGCAATACATAGCCCATTAGCATTGCCAATGGCTGAAGCCACAAAAACTCATAGCCTCCAACTACACCTAGGTACAATGCGCTTACAAGCGTTCCTCCACCAAGGGTTACTGCGGCCTGTATCCAGCCTGGTCCGCTTTGCTTGCTATAAGTTTTAAGCTTATTTAAAAAGGACATTCTTGGAATTATCTTTGATAAAATCTGATCCCTACTCCTTAAAAATAGTTTTTAAAATTGATAAGTACTTGATCTTTCTTTTCTACTTAAATAATGGCTTTAAACCTGAGTCGGTTTACTCTCCTTGACTTAATGAATATCCAAGCTTACCATTAAAAGTGTAAAGGTGCTCTGTTTTAATGAAATCAAATCCACCAGCATCTATACTTGCAAGTAAATCAAGGACATCACTATTTGTAACATTTTGACCCTTTTTAGCAACAAACCTGCACCTCCAGTGATCTGAGCAAAACGTCTCAGGAAGTCCTCCTGGATAAACTAAAACACCTCTATTGGAAATAACTTTCAGTTGAAGCGCACTATTTTCAATGAGCTCCATGGCCTTTCCCATTACATTAGGATCACGATCATTCTTAGTCCAGTCAATAAAGACATCTACACCTACTAATTCCTTTTTTTTCAATATTGCCTCAGATAATTGGACCTTTATCAGCTCACCGTCATTGTATGAAACAGGCCTAAGTTTAGTTGGTAATTGACCTAAACGTTCAATTACAGCATCGGAAAACTCTTTTGTGCCCACCAACTGCTTACTTCTCTGTGTTCTATAAATGTCTTGTGTATGTACACCATCTTCCAAAGTCCTCAACCAAGCATTTTGAATTTTGGCGGCTTCTTCAGCTTTACCCAATTGGACAAGCATCATTATTGCGCCATTCAATAACCCTGATGGATTTGCTATGTTCTGTCCCGCAATTACTGGAGCTGATCCATGAATGGCTTCAAACATTGCATGGTTCATTCCTACATTAGCAGATCCACCTAAGCCTACACTTCCAGCAACTTCGGCTGCGATGTCAGAGATAATGTCTCCATAAAGGTTAAGCGTAACAATCACGTCTAAGGATTCAGGACGATTGGCAACTACTGCCGATCCAATGTCTATGATCCAGTGATCAGCTTCAATCTCCGGATATTCAAGTGCAACTTCTTTAAATACATTATGAAACAAACCATCAGCGTGCTTCATGATGTTGTCTTTGGTCATACAAGTAACTTTCTTACGACCATATGCCTTAGCATACTTAAACGCATAACGCACAATTTTCTCACTACCAGGCCTTGAAATCAACTTCAAAGTTTGAACAACTTCGTTTGTTTGCTGGTGTTCAATACCTGCATAAAGGTCCTCTTCATTTTCACGGACAACGACTAAATCCATTAGTGGGAAATGGGAAGAAACATATGGAGCATAGGTTCTTGTCGGTCTAACATTAGAAAATAGGCCAAGCGATTTTCTGATAGTCACATTAAGGCTCTTGAACCCTCCACCTTGAGGTGTAGTGATTGGTGACTTTAAAAATATCTTGTTCTTTCTGATTTTCTCCCAACTCTCAGGTGAAATCCCAGACTCGTAACCTGACTTATAAACACGTTCTCCAATTTCAATCACATCATAGTGTAAATCCGCCCCAGCAGCATCTAAAATACGTAATGTAGCATCCATGATTTCAGGACCTATTCCATCTCCGTAAGCAACTGTTATTTTGTTATCTGTCGTCATTTTAACTTATGTTTATACAGGCTAAATCAGGCGGCAAAGGTATCAAAGTGAAGTCAAAAATGGTAGTTTAAAGACTTGTTTATACGGGCGGTTTCAAGGCCACATAAAGGTCTAATTATTCCATTTGAATAGATCCAGTTGATATAAACTTTCAGTTTAATAAGCGAACTCATATATTTGAGCCTACTCAACCGACAAAAAGTGTACAAAAATATATTATTCGAAAATACCAATGGCATTGCTAATTTGACAATTAATCGTCCAGACAAGCTCAATGCACTAAATATCGAGACCATAGAAGAGATCAAAGTTGCGTTTCAAAGCATCTATGATGACCCTTTAATTCATGGAGTAATTGTTACTGGAGCTGGAGAAAAGGCATTTGTTGCTGGTGCTGACATTTCTGAAATAGCCGAACTATCTGAACTAAATGGAAGAAAGTTCGCTGAAAATGGCCAGGAAGTTTTTGCAATGATTGAAAACTGTCATAAGCCGGTGATTGCGTTGGTCAATGGCTTTGCTCTTGGTGGTGGCTGCGAATTAGCCATGGCTTGTCATATGAGGATTGCTATCAGCAATGCCAAGTTTGGACAGCCAGAGGTTAATCTTGGGATTTTACCCGGTTATGGAGGTACACAAAGACTTACCCATTTAATAGGAAAGGCAAAGTCATTCGAAATTTCAATGACTGGAGATATGATTGATGCTCCCTTGGCCCAAGAACTGGGCTTGGTCAACTATGTCTATGAAACCGCTGATGAAGGGAGGGCTAAATGTGAAAAAATATTAAATAAGATTGCCTCAAAAGCACCTTTAGCCGTGGGCATGGTAATAGATTGCATAAATGCCGTTTATAAAGAAGATGAGGATGGCTATCAGACAGAAGCAAATAGTTTTGCCAACTGTTGTAAGACTGATGACTTTAAGGAAGGAACTGCAGCTTTCCTCGAAAAAAGAAAACCAGATTTTAAGGGAGAATAATCTCCCTTTTATATGACTGAAATAAAAAAACTAGCGGGCCAAACGGCCTATTATGGAATCAGTAGCATCCTAGGTAGGATGCTCAATTTCTTGTTACTCCCATTATGGACTGCACAACTTCCCGTTGCAGAATATGGAGCAGTAACAAACTTATATGCTTATACTGCCCTACTCAACATAATCTATACCTACGGATTAGAAACGGGGTATTTCAGATTCACAACGCGTGACAAGTCTTCTGACGCTTATCACTATACTAGCACAGCCATCATTATTACCAGTCTGGTATTTTCAGGAACGCTTATTTTTACAGCAGACAATATTGCCTTCTTTCTGAAAGAGGGTATTCAATCAGAATATGTTGTTTATCTGGCCCTAATCTTATTTATCGATGCCATTGTAGCCATTCCTTTTGCCAAACTAAGACTTGACCAAAGGCCCGTCAAATTTGTACTTATCCGCTCTTCGGTAATCGTGCTTACAGTAATTTTAAACCTTTTATTCTTACTTGTATTCCCAGCAATAAGCGCTGGTAAATACTTACTCGGTCTTCAAGAATTTGTTAATCGTGTCTATGACCCATCTATTGGTATTGAATATATTTTTATTGCGAATTTAATGGCCAACGCCTTGTATCTTCCTTGTCTGTGGAAAGAATTTGCATCACTTAAACTTAAAATCAATTTCAAAGCATTCAAACCTATTTTGGCCTATGCTATTCCAATATTTATTATGGGAATTGCGGGAATAATAAATGAACGAGGATATGCGATAATCATGCCTTATATCGACATTGATGGACTTTCAGCTTTAGGTAAATATGATGGTGCTTTCAAATTAAGTGTGATTATGATGCTTGGTATTCAAGCATTTCGATATGCTGGTGAGCCTTTCTTTTTTAGCCATGCCGACAACAAAAAAGCACCCGCCCTATTTGCCAAAATCATGCACTACTTTGTGATATTTAATTTGGTAGTATTGGTTGGCGTGGCGCTAAACGTTAATCTAATAGCTGATATTATCCTCCAAAGACCGGGCTATAAAGAAGCGCTCTTTGTTTTGCCTATTCTCCTTTTAGCCAAACTCTTTTACGGTGTTTATGTCAATCTAAGTGTATGGTTCAAAATAAAGGATAAAACCATCTTTGGAACTTACATTGCGGGTATAGGTGCTGTAATCACACTTGTCGGTAACTTGCTGCTGATCCCACTCATTGGCTGGAGTGGCAGTGCATTTACTTCGTTAGCCTGCTACTTAGTAATGTGCATATTATGCTATAAGAAAGGGAGGATATATTTCAAAGTACCTTATAATTTCAAACCACTATTTGGCTACTTGGTCCTTGCATTGGTATTTATATATGTTGGCCAAATCATTGAGTTATCAAATCAATGGATGAATTATGGGGTTAGCTTGGGAATCAGCGGAATTTATGTAGCATTAATGTACCTTTTTGAAGGTAAAAATTTAAAATATAAATCTGTTGATAATGCCGGTTGAATCAGAAAAACACTTGATCAAAACATTATTTAAACTTGACGCAATTAAATACGTTGATTCAACTGATTTTTAATAATGCAATTGAAGCCTAAAATATCGATCGTTTTGATGGTCAGTGTTGTTCTAATGCTTTCCTTTCCGTCTTATGGACAGAGAAAAAAGAAAGATAAAAAACAAGAAGCTCCCAAAGAGGTTACAAAATATGAAAGGGCCAATGCAGAATATTTACTTATTGAAGCTCAAAAGTATTTTCTCCTTGAGGACTATCAAAAATCTCAGGCATTTCTAGAACAATCCTTAGAAGTTGACAATAAAAACCATGCAGCCTATTTCAAGTTAGCTGAAATTCATTTCTTGCTTTTGAAATCCGATGAGGGTTTAGCAGCAATAACCAAGGCCATTTCAATTACTCTTGATAATAAGTATTATTACCTGCTATCAGCGGAGCTCTTCAAACAAAAACAAGATTTTGCTTCAGCCGCCCTTGCTTATGAACAAATGATTGAAAATACCACTGAATATTATGACCATTTACCAGACTTAGTTGACATATATGTGGCTTTAAATCAGTTCAAGAAAGCCATTAAATCAATTGAGTTAATGGAAGAAAAATACGGAGAGACAACGCGATTTGCAATTCAGAAATCTACGCTAATGCTTGCCACCGGAGATTCAGGTGAGTCAATTAAACTATTGAAAAACCTTATTGACAAGGGCAATAATGACAAGCAGTTGTTGATGGAATATGCCAGTTTACTTTCGAATTATAGGTCAGTTCAAGATGCAATTGAATTCCTCACTTCAATAGAGTCATTTATGGTCTCAGACCTTTATTTGATCAAGTTATACTCAGAAATAAACCGACAGGAGAAAGCAAATGAGCTCATTTTAAAAACCTTTGACAACCCAAACGTTGGCCTACAGGATAAAGTCAAGATAGTCAATGACCTTTTATATCAACCAGGACTAAAACAGCACGAGTCATTATTAATAAAACTGCAAACAAGGCTAAACGAAATACACCCATCCGAAGCACAAGTAATCGCTTTATCAGGGCAAGTTTACTGGGAACTTTCAAAAATGAATGATAAGGCGAGCAATTCATATCGAGAAAGAGCGATTAGCAGCTTCATAGTGCTCAAAGACATTGACCCATCTAACATTCAAATTTGGAATAGAATACTTGAAGCAGAATATAACTCAGAAAAATGGACTGCTCTTCTTGTTCATAGCAATGAGGCACTTGATCTTTTTCCAAACCAAGGCTTGTTCTATTTTTATAATGGTAGCGCAGCTATGGAAAAGAATGAGGTTGGGGACGCCTCAGATGCATTTAATCAAGGGTTGAGGTTAGCAACCAGGAATACAGAATTGACAAGCAGAATACTTGGCAAAGAGGCTCAACTGTCATTAAATGAAGGTAAAATTGAAATAGGGTTTGCGCAGTTTGAAAAAGCAATTAATCTTGAAAAATCTCACCCAGAAGTTTTCAATAATTATAGTTTGGAATTAGCTTTGCGCAAATTAAATTTGGAAAAGGCAATCGCACTTTCGGAACATTTAGTCTCGTTAGATCGATCTTCTACAGATTATGTCTTCACAAGAGGCTTTGTGCTTTTTCAGGCGGATCAATTTGCCGAAGCAGAAAACTTATTGAGTAGAAGTATGGCTAATACTGATTTTTCACCTAGTGGTAAGATTTTGGAGTTATATGGTGACCTTTTGTTTAAAATGAACAAGCCTGAGGAAGGGCTTATACAATGGCAAAAAGCGCAGTCCCTTGGTGGCGGGTCGGATAAATTGGAACAAAAAATTGCAACAAAAACATATTATGAATAAGCTTGCTTGGCCACTCATGCTATGCACCCTCCTTTTGTTGCAGGGTTGTAACAGAAAGTTTTTAGGCTTTGATTTTAGCACTAAGGATGAGCTCAAAATTGATTCATTTGAATTCGAATATTTCTCCTCTAAGGCGAAATTCAAATACACTTCTGACGATAATAAAACAAAAGCAACAGCGAATATTCGGATTAAAAAAGACAGTATAATCTGGATGAACTTGACTCCAGGAATTGGCATTCAAGCTGCACGGATTAAAATCACTAAAGATTCTCTGATCCTCATTGATAACATAAATAAAAACTTATTAAGGTATAGTTTTGAAACGCTCAGTGAGGAATTCAACTTCGATTTGAATTTTGACCTTATTCAATCTATTATTATTGGTAACCTACCGATTGCAAGAAGCTCCAGAGATGTGGTAGATAAACAAGAAAACTATTTTTTAATGACTCAGAACAGAAATGAGTTGGATATAGAAAATACAATTGGATTAAACACTCGTAAACTTGAGAAAATCACCGCTACTTCAACAAAAACTCAAAATACGCTTGATATTAACTACGGAGAATTTAAACTAATTGATGAATACGCATTCCCACATAAAGCGTTAATAGTACTAGAATACTTTAAAGACGAAAAAAATCAATCGATTACAATTGATATCGAGCACAATAGAACTCAAATTGAGAAAAAACCCCTTAGATTTCTGTTTAATATTCCTAAGAGATATGAGCGTAAATAGAGCCACGCTATTCATAGTACTCCTATCTATTCTCACTGGACTTACTGTCTCTGCTCAAAACGAACGGGAAAGTTTAGAAAATCAAAAAAAGGCGCTGCAGAAAAAAATTCAAGAGACACAGCAAATACTTTCTCAAACTTCAAGTCAAAAAACATCGAGCCTAGGCAGGCTGATTGCCTTAAATAAACAAATAGAAACCAGAAGCTCACTTACCAAAGCGATCCAAGGAGAGGTATCATTGCTAGATCAAGACATTAACGAGAACCTCGATATTATTAATTCGATGGAGGAAGACTTGAATCAGCTCAAAAAAGAATATGCCACAATGATCTATTCCTCACAAAAATCTAGTAAAGGGTTTAGTGAACTGACCTTCTTGTTTGCATCAAGCACTTTTAATCAATTGTACATGAGGGTGAAATATTTGAATCAGTATACTGATGCTAGGGAAAAACAAGTGAAACAAATTGAGATTGTTCAAAAAAGCTTAGCTGAGCAAAACTTGGAAATAGAGCATCAAAGGGATAACAAAAATGACCTTCTTAATGATGCATTAAATGAGAACAAAAAAATAGCTGATTTGAGAGGTGAACAAAGATCACTTGTCAATAAATTAACGAATGAAGAAGCTCGTATTAAGAAACAACTGAACAATCAGAAAAAATCAGAACGAGAGCTATCCTCAAGGATAGATGCCATTATTGAGGCGGAACGAAGGGCTTCTTTAATCTCTTCTGTTGACATGACTGCCTTAACAGGTGCCTTCACATCCGAGAAAGGCAAACTCCCTTGGCCAGTAGCAGATGGTTTTATTTCGTCGAAATTTGGTACCTACCAACACCCCACTTTAAAAAGAGTTACTATCAGTAATGCTGGCATCGACATACAAACCTCAAAAGATGCTACTGTTCGTGCTGTGTTCCCAGGGAAAGTAATTGGAATAATGTCAGTGTCAGGATTAGGTAACACAGTGATCATCCAACATGGTGATTATGTTACCGCTTACTCAAAACTCAAGTCTGTCATTGTGAAAAAGAATGACGAGGTTCAATTACTTCAAGAATTAGGACAAGTTTTGACAGACAGCGAAAACCTTTCTGAAATCAAATTCAGAATCCATGACGCAAAAGGCAGCGTAAACCCTGAAATCTGGCTAGAGAATAAATAGTTTACTCAACTAAAATATTTCAATTCCGTGTATATTTTTAGTTGATCTTAAGGATAAACGGGGCTGAGATTGATTTAAATTCATTATCTTTGGCTCTATTCCAAGAAAAAGAAAAGATTATGGAGACAATATTCGCAATAGGAATGCCGGGTGGGCCAGAAATGATTTTTATAGTATTGATCATTTTGCTTCTTTTTGGAGCAAAGAAAATTCCTGACCTAGCAAAAGGTTTTGGTAAAGGAATTAGAGAGTTCAAGGACGCTACTAAAGAGATTAAAAAAGAAGTGGATGATGCAGGAGACGAAATTAAAAAGTCTTAATACGTCCAATTCTTAACGAAATTCAGAATGCATTGACTTTTAAAGGTCAATGCATTCTTTTTTTTAAAAATTTCCTACAGAAATACATACTAGAATATCGCGTGGTTCGTAACTCTACAGGTCACTTTAACCTTGCAAAATCAACTTCATAAATTTTCAAGAGTATCAAAAATTTCGCAATTTCATAACTTATAAATGACTAGAGGAATAGCTGTTAAAATACAATCCATTATCCTCCTACTATTTTTTTTGGTAGTAACTGATTTACATGGATTTTCTTTAACAGACACTATTCCTGAGCTTAAGAAAGCTACTTATGATTACGCTCCTGATTTCTCTTATCAAGAATTGGAAACACGATATAACTCATTAGAAAAGGAAATAGACATCGCATTTAATGAGCGTGTAAAAGCCTTTATCAATTATTTCACCATTAGGAACAGAGATTATACCCGCGAAATGGTAAGAAGGCAGGAGCTGTATATTCCATTGTTTGAAAAGTATTTAGCCAAGTATGATTTGCCTGATGAATTGAAATACTTACCTATCATTGAGGCTGGACTAAACCCCAAAGCGACTTCGGGCCCAAGGGCAGTTGGCTTATGGCAATTCATGTCGCCGACGGCAAAAGAACAAGGACTAAAAATTGATTGGTACATCGATGAACGCATGGATCCAGAAAAATCCACAGAAGCAGCTTGTAAATACATAAGGTGGCTTTATGGTGTATTCAAGGACTGGAAGATGACATTGGCCGCCTATAATAGTGGCATTGGTAATGTGCAAAGAGCAATTAGACGTGCAGGTTATAAAAAGGACTTTTGGGATGTCTATCGCTTCTTACCCAGAGAAACAAGGTCATATGTACCTCAATTCGCAGCGATCTTTTATTCAATGGAATTTGCAGACGAACATAATATTTTTGTAGACGACCCTCAATATCCAATAGCACATGAAGTGATTACTACCAATCAATTTATTTACTTGAAAGCATTTGCAGATGAAAGTGGAATTGATCTTGACGACTTAAAAAAACTAAACCCTTCCATTAAAAAAGGGGCAATTCCAGCTTCGGCAAAAAATTACGAATTACGAATTCCCAAGAAAAAAGCGAATGACTACAAAGCCCGGACCACTCAAATTTTAGCCAAAGCAGAAGCTGGTAAAACTGAATTTGAAAAAATGGCCAAAAACATGCCAGGCAGCACATTTGGTAAAGAAAAAACCATCTATCGGGTGCGTAGCGGTGATGTTCTTGGTACTATAGCACAAAAGCACAAAGTCCGCGTGACTGACCTCAGGTCTTGGAATAACATCCGTGGTTCTATGATAAGAGTAGGGCAACGACTCACAATTTATTCTGGTCCTGATTTTTATGAGCCTTCTCTAAGCAAAAGTCAAAAAGTTCGCAATCAACCACTACCCAACTCTAAGACCCATGTGGTAAAACCAGGCGATACCTTGTGGGATATCTCTCGCATGTACGAAGGGCTTACAATACAAAGAATTAAACAGCTAAATGACTTAAAGACCGACAGGCTTGAGCCAGGAATAGCACTAAAAATAGGGTGATAAATTCCTTCAACTAAAGTTTTAGTAGATTTCTCTTGCTTATCTTTTGAATTTTATTTTCCTTGGAACTAAGAATTAAAAACCGGCCTACCATGAGCAAAAAACTGATCCTCTTTTCATTAATTCTTTTTTCTACAATGGCTTGTTCCTTGAAAAAAGGAAACGGTAAAAAAAACCCAAACCTTTTACCTGAAGCATCTGGGGAATATGGTGAGGTGGTTATTATTGTGAACAAAGACAAATGGAATGGTGATTTAGGTGAATCCTTGAAAGAGGTTTTTCATGGATATATACCAGGTTTGACTAGGCCTGAACCATTTTTCACAACACGCGTAATAGAGCCATTTCAATTCAATAGGATTTTCAAACTCGCCAAAAACGTTGTCTATGTCACATCATTTGAAGGATCCCAACCTGCGGATAAATGGCTACAAGGGACGTTCAATGAAGAAGCCAAACAAATGGTACTTAATGATACTTCTCAATTTATGAGGACGCAAGATGACCAGTTTGCACTAGGACAAAAAGTGCTCAGACTCTTTGCAAAGGACGATGCCACTTTAATTGAAAAGTTAGCGGAGAACAAAGACATCATTCGTAACTACTTCAATATTGCTGAGAAAGAGCGTTTGGCAGAAGACTTGCGAAGCTCAACTGCAGGACGTAAAATTGCTGGCAGATTAAAAGCCAAGTTTGGTTATAATATCAAAGTCCCTGCTGGCTACGAAGAAGTGCCCTTAAACAAAAAAGACTTTGCTTGGCTACGTGTTTTACCACCTGTTGGCGCCAGTAAGAACATCTTTGTTTATTTCAAAGATTATGAATCTGCGGACGAATTTACTCATGAGAACATCATTAAACTCAGGAATAGCATAGGTAAAGACTATATTTTCGGAGACCCTGACAACCTCGAATCCTTCATGACAACAGAGGAAAGGTATGTACCAATCATCCAACGGGACATTAATTTTGCTGGGAATTACACAGTTGAAACTAAAGGTGCCTGGAAGACCAACAACCTTTCTGTTGGAGGTACTTTTGTGAGCTACACCTTCGTTGACCAAGAGAGTAATCGGTTATATTACATTGAAGGATTTATCATCCACCCGAACGAGTCTCATAGAGAATTGATTCGAGAAATGGAATCCATTCTAACTACTTTTCGACCGGTTAAAAATCAATCCGTAGCAACCTTATAATAAGGCTTTAATCGAAGGGGTTTAAGGGAAATCTTCTTATTTTTAGGTTGGAGGCAAGGAATCTTGGTCCTACCACTTTTAACCTGAGTCGATTCACACATGATTGCTTATTTAAATGGTCGTTTGGCCTATAAAGACCCCACCTATGTCATTATTGACATTCAGGGAGTTGGATACGAAATAAAAATATCCCTCAATACTTTCTCGAAAATCAAAGATAAAGAAAGCTGCAAGCTGCACACATATCTTCATATCAAGGAAGACGGGCATACACTTTTTGGGTTTGCGGAAAGAAGCGAAAAATCACTTTTTTTATTATTGATTTCAATCTCCGGCGTTGGACCTTCTACAGGATTAATGATCCTTTCCTCACTATCACCATCAGAAGTAGAAAATGCCATCTTAAATGAAGATGTAAGAACCATTCAAGGGGTCAAAGGAATCGGGGCTAAAACGGCTCAAAGGATCATTTTAGAGTTAAAAGACAAGATCGGAAAAGACCAAGATGCAGATGCATCAATAATTATTTCAAGTTCGCCGCAAAATACTATAAGAAATGAGGCATTAAGTGCGTTGATAACATTGGGCATCAATAAGGCCGTAGCCCAGAAGAGTATTGATAAAATTTTGAAAAGTTTGGACCGCCAATTAAGTTTGGAAGAACTGATCAAATTAGCGTTGAAATCGGCCTAATACAGCACAGCTCACTTTGATCACTCGGCAGAAGCATATACTATTTTTAATAGGAATCGCATTTTTTGGATTTGCCCATAACACCTATGCCTCACCGTTTTTTCAGCAACAAACTCAAGACACTACTCAAACAGCCACTGACACTACCCAAACAATAGCGGCAGATACATCGGTTTATGTAAAAACTCCTTATCCGCTATTTGGGCTCAAATACCGCTTCGGTGATCCTTATTCTAGGAGGACACCACGGTCGCCATTGTATTTCAATAACCCGGGATTCATCAACCGCTCTTATAGTGTAGACTCTGCAAAGAACATTAATATCTCGGAGGAATTAGGGAATACCATGTTCAGGGCTCCCATTGGCTTACCATTTGAAGAATATAGTAAGCGCAAGGAACAAATGGACACGCGAGATTTCCAGAACGCAAATTCGTCCGCAATGGATGGAGAAAGCGCCGTTGCGAATAGAGGTCAGTTAATCCCACCCATAGCCTTAAGTCCGTTTTTCGATCGGCTTTTTGGTGGTGATCAAATCATAATTAACACTAACGGGTTTGTGCAGCTAGATTTTGGAGGCCGGTTCCAACGGATAGAAAACCCATCCATTCCAATTCGGCAGCAACAAAATGGAGGATTTGAATTTGACCAAAACATCAACATGAGTTTGGAAGGAACAATTGGGCAAAAACTTAAACTTAATGCGAACTTCGATAACAATAATTCATTTGACTTTGAAAACAGTTTGAAGGTAGAATATGCTGGCCTAGAATCCGATATTATCAAAACCATCGAAATGGGTAACGTCAGTATGCCCAGTACTAACAGTCTAATAACAGGTGCTCAAAATTTATTTGGTTTTAAAACTCAAATGCAATTTGGGAAACTCTTTGTCACAGCACTTGCTTCTACACAGCGAGGAACCTCCGAATCCATAGAAATTGAAGGAGGAGTTCAACGCAATGAATTTGAGATAGTAGCCTCGGACTACGATGAGAACAGGCATTTCTTTTTAGGTCATCATTTTCAACAGAATTTTGAAAATTGGCTGAAGGCTATCCCTCAAGTTATTTCAGGTTTAGACATGGCCAGGGTTGAAGTCTATGTCCTGAACAGATCAAATAATACACAGACATTAAGGAATTTTGTTGGCTTGATGGATTTAGGTGAAGGTGATGTGATTTATCAAGAAGGAAACCCTAATGTGGGACCGGGAGTGCCAGGTAGCCCGGCCAGTAATGACGCCAATGATCTTTTTGATAATCTAGTCAGTGACCCAAGATTAAGGAAAGCAGATCAAGTGAGTGGTATTTTAGAAAATGAATTTGGTTTTG
>Ga0209223_10001475_pt1 | contig 25514 bp, 24 predicted proteins | sample COG_06_FD_184750 | JGI IMG/M metagenome (GOLD analysis project Ga0209223, IMG submission 184750) | Pelagic Microbial community sample from North Sea - COGITO 998_met_06 (SPAdes) (version 2) | ecosystem: Environmental > Aquatic > Marine > Neritic zone/Coastal water | place: Helgoland, sampling...
AAAAATAAAATTTTTTTTCCTGCACAAAAAATAAAAATATTTAGGGAAAACTTAAATTAAGTTTTTGATTAAGTTCTTAATGTAAGTTTTCGCAAGTTAAGAACTTAATCAAAAACTTAATTTAAGTTTTCCGCCGAAATTATGACACGTTTACAATCACATATCCGTGCACAAATTTTATCTTTTTAAATATAAGAGGTAAAATAATATAGAAATAACATGATTACCCCAATAAAATTATGACACGTTTTTGGTCATACTATAATTATATCTTTGGTTACCATCAAATAGAAAAATACAAAGGGAAATATTGAATGACCAGATACAAAGTTGTAACATATTTATTATGTTACAACTTTGTATAATAATTATAATAAGAGAGAAATAGAAAAATACGAATATGAATATTTATTATCTAATGGTATAGTATAACCGATGCCAGCACATTTATGTATTGGATGTATTATTAATAGTAATCAAGGAGGCGGACCTAAAAAATGTGGTACTGCAACCGGTGTTGGCGTTATTAATCGTTCAAATCGTATGCCAAATATGACGGGTGTTAATAAACCTCGTATGCCAAATATGACGGGTGTTAATAAACCTCGTATTACCAATTACACATACGAATCATTACAACGGGCTTTATACCCTGGTAGGACTGTTGCCGTAATGAACGACCTTTTTGACGCGCCGGTTGAACGGGACATGATGGATGCATCCACCATTGATAGTAATAATAACGGATGGATTGCTTCGTCACCCTTAGGTCAAAATATAAAATGTAAGACTGTTACACTAAATAATAAGATAACAGTCCCTACTAATAAAACTTTATATATCCCAAAATGTGTAATCTTAAACATTTTACAATCAGGAACACTTATAAATAATAAGGATAAAGATGCGGGATATAAAGGAATTGTAAACCGTGGTACAATAAACAATAAAGGTAAAATATACAACCGAAATAGTAAAATAGACAACCATCATGGTTTATTAGACAACCATGATGGTGTTTTAGACAACCAATATGGTTTATTAGACAACCTATATGGTTTATTAGACAACCGACGTGGTAAATTAGACAACCAATTTGGTAAAATAGACAACACAAATGATGGTGAAATAGACAACATAAATGGTAAAATAGACAACCGAAATGGTTTATTAGACAACAAATATGGTGGTAAAATAGACAACATAAATGGTAAAATAGACAACCGAAATGGTTTATTAGACAACAAATATGGTGGTAAAATAGACAACACAGAGGGTATAATAAACAACATAAATGGTGAAATAGACAACGGAAAAAATTTATTTATCAGCAAAACTGATGTGTGGTTATATGCGGGAACAATAACAGGCAATCAACCTGTTGGTGCGGGTACAATAACTTAATTATTTTATTGATTAGTAATCTCCTTCTTTTTTCTCTCTTTGCAACCTCTCAAATGGGCTGACCTTGATTGCTGATTCTTTCCAACAAAAGAACAAAATTCACATTCGAATTTTGATGATGAAAATGAATACTTGGACGATAAATAATTTTCCAAAGAAGGCATCTTTATATCGTCTATTTGTTTTATAAATTTCTGATTAAATTCCTTCGCTAATTTAGTCAGAGCACTCTTTGATGACACAAAATTTTGATATTCTACATTAATATAATCCAACATCTCCTTCGAAATATTATCTTGGTCGTCATCATAATTATCATATTCGTCTAATTTCTCTTTTAAATTATCAACTATATCTACTGCCAATTTAATCTTATCTGGATCATTATTTACATCATGCACATACACCAACACATTCCCATCATGGATATTTATCTCAAAATGTTCCTTCGTACTAATCTTTCCATTTTGAGATAAAAAAATCCCACTACACTTTTGGACATCTATATCTCTTATAAATTTTACAACCTCTGCCTGCACAATACTTCTAGACCACAACTTATTCTCTATCAAAATCTTTGGTTTATTATTTCTCATCATTAAAATGTCCCCTGTCTCTTTTGTCTGTCCAACAGACTCAACCTCGGCACTCGGGTATAAATTCTCTATAATATTTAAAATTAAATTCTCTGATAATTTTCCCTTCGCACTTGAATTATCAAACTTTTTCAATAACATATTCACAGAACCATTTAACGTTGACGTCACACTATTATTCGATGATGATATATCTCTTATATTTTCCATCTTATTTTCCAATCTCTTTTCTGTCGCAACCAATACATTACTTATTACTGTCTGTGATAACTCAATCGTTTTCATTATCTTTTTATCAAATTCCGTTATATATTTATTAAACGTTTCCACATCCATTACTGTCGTCAATAAATTCTTCGTATCATCTGTAATGGCTTGTTGAAATCTTGATATTATTCTCTCTACTCCTGTTACTACAACTTCTTCATTTTTTGGTAAAATCGTATTTATCATCGCATATGTTTTATCAAACAAACTCGTATTTTGTTCTTTCAATAATGGCTCTATCTTATCCGACACATTACACGTTAATACCATTTTTAATTCGTCAATGTATTCTTTTTTAAATTCTACCATCTTCCTTGAAAACTCGTTTGACGTATCTTCGTTTATTTTATTTACTGTTGTCGATACTTCATTTATCTTAGTATTCATTGTCTTTAAATTATCCAAAATCTCTAACACTAATGAACCATTCATCGTATTATTCATCTTCTCATGCAATAATTCCATTATCTCTATGAACTTTATAACCGAACTCTCAAAATCCATATTGGGATGCGCATCATAAAATGCCAATATCTTTTTATTTGTTATAGTCAAGGATGCAGTCATGATTAGTATTATAATTTATATCATTACCTTTAACCCTCTTACTATAATTAATTTGTAAATCTATTAGCAATCTATTATCTAATGGTATAGTATAATACTGATACCCTGACCTATTAACAATATGCATCGTATTCCTATTAGCGGTATCGAAAACAAAAAGTGTGGCACTGTAACCGGTGTCGGAGTTAATACTCTTTCATATTATCGGATTTCAAGTAAACCGCGTGTTACCAATTACACATACGAATCATTACAGCGGGCTTTATACTCTAATAATCCCAAGTATGACGGGTGGCCGGGCGGCATAGCCAGCCGGCGCTGCTGCTGGCCATCTGCCACGGCGGTTAAAGAATTAGCAAAATATAGAATTTGTAAAACGGTTACATTAAATAATAAGGTATTAATTCCTAATAATGTATATTTATATATACCACCATGTGTAACCTTAAACATTTTACAATCAGGAAGTATTATAACAGACGGAGGCGGAGAGGAAAAAAACATCTTAACGGGGGGAGGTTTAGTTAATAGTGGTACAATAAATAATCGTGGTACAATAAACAACAATGGTGGTCAAATAATAAACACGACAGGGAGTTTAATTACCAACTATGGTATAATTACCGATCCTGCGGGTGATATTTTTAATGACTTTTACAGTGATGGTGTCGGTGGTACAATTGATACCAGATATGGGAAGACGGTAGGTATGGGACCGGAAGCGGGAACAGAAGGGACTGTTCTAGGTGAATGGGGTGTAGACAACAGGTAATACTTTCAGGACAGCACAGTTTCTACATATTTATTACAAGCGGTTCTTTTATTTCAGTTCCTTTTTTTGAAAAAAAATATAGGGACGAGAGAGAAAGATAATTATTTATTATATCATTACCATTCTACAAAATGATGATGGTAAAATTAATGTATTTTTAGGTTTTACCAGTTTTGATAATGTGTTGCAGTTTTTACAACACGAGCACAATTTACATTTACAGTCTTTAATATGTCCTATATTATTCTGTGCAAAAGTTTTAACATTGGTAGCATGTTCCATTGTGGGATGATATGAGATGATGTGCTGCGATATGATAATGAACCTATCAGTTTATATATTTCAATTTTAATATATATATATCATATTAATAATAATAATAATATGGTATTAGAAAAACCTCCCCACTGGAAGGCTTTTAGTTTTGCTGATAAACTAAAATGGTATGAATTTAAGGATGTAGCTAAAAAAAATGTATATTCAAGTAAAATAAAGGTAAAAGATAAGATATCTGAAATGAATTTAGACGGGTTACATTATGCTAAAATCATCCCATACGTTTTACCGATAGATTTAAATACAAAAAAAAAACTGTATATTTCGTGCAACCGATTATTAATGAATTTAAAATATCAATTAACGGACGAAAAAATAGCCCGAATTTTTAACGAAGAGGCAAAATGTAATACAGATGCATTTAATGAGTTATTGAAAAATAAATATAAGGTTGTGTGTCCTGATGAAACCCCTTGTCAGACACCCCCCACAACTTATGTTATTAAACTTGACCGAGGTTGGAATACCATGGCATTCGTATATAATAATAAAATCATTAAAATTGTTGCCGGCATTAAAACCTTCAAACCACGTAAAGAAAACCTACACGAATGGTTCCAATATATAGTTCGTCATAATAACAAGCCATTCAAACCTAAGCTATTCATAGAAGAATTTATAGGTGATGATCTGATGGTATATCAAATATACTGTATACAAGGAGTTCCGCATATTTTAAGTTTATATTACGATACAGGCGACGGTGATCATTATGAAAACAATTATAGTATCAATTATAGTATCAATCCATCCACACACAGTTTACACACCTTAAATTTATTGCCTCCTTCTGTTCGGATAATAAATAAATCATCGGCTTTCGATTTTAAAATAAATAAAAATATATGCCATACAATTTGCAACTATGCAAAAGAATTTGCTTCTCTATTTGAATTTGTAAGAGTCGATTTTTATTATAAAAATCACAACATCTATTTTAGCGAATGCACTTTTAAACCATATGCGTTTAAAAAAAAAGAATGGGGATATGTAGGTAATTGTTTATCATCTAACTGGGATTAATCGTCCATATAAATTATCCCATTAATAATGTCGTCATCACTTTTAATAATGTTCAAATTATCTAATGCTATAACATTAAGATACCATACACGAATTAACTCTTGTTCTTCCATTTTAAAGTGTTCGCAAACTTTTTCAAAAACCCAGGGTTTAATTTGAAGTCCGCAAGCATAGCGACAGAGCGTGCTTTGCATTAAATCCATTTGCTTTTTATAGTGGATACCTTGCTGTTTTAACGACACACCCCTCTGTAATCCTAATGCAATCATATCATTTGATTGTGTTTGAAAATCCAAATCCTCTGTTGGAACATTTGGTAATGCTGTTCCTTTGTAGTAAGCGAGACCATTTGGATTATAATGTGCGTTGAGATGTTGCATGATGGTTATTTGGTTAGAATACCTTACTTAATAATGCTAAATTCGTTTCATTTTTTTAGATAAAGAGGTAAGCTGTTATGTTTTCTCTCTTCTAAAAAAAAATATAAAATTGTTGTCGATGATAGAATTAATGGTTAGAGAGATGTGGGAGATTGTGCTTTGTCATTCTCCTTCTTATTCTCTTCATCATCCGGATAATCATATCCATATCCATTAGCATCTTCAATGTTGTAATCCTCTGGGTAATCAAGCTCATTATCACATAGAACCCACGATGGTTCAATTACTTCAACTTCTTCTTTACCAATATATTTAATAAGGAGGGTATTATACTTTACCTCCCATTCTTCTACAACTTCATCATCTTCTAAATCCAATCCATCAGGAATTCCGAAGACAGATTGAGGAGTATAATATTTAGCAATTACAACTTTTCGGCTGCCTTTAACGTTAATAGTGCTTGATGTATTGGAAGACATAATGTTTTGGTAATACATAACCTGATAAGGTTAAAAACATGTCAATTTTATGGTAAAATTGGCGTTGAGATGTTGCATGATGGTTATTTTTTTAGATAAAGAGGTAAGCTGTTATGTTTTCTCTCTTCTAAAAAAATATAAAATTGTTGTCGGTGATATAATTAATGGTTAGAGAGATGTGGGAGGTTGTGCTTTGTCATTCTCCTTCTTCATCTCGTTCTTCTCCTTCTCCTTCTTCATCTCCTTCTTCATATTCATATCCAATTGCATCAGCATCTTCAATCACACATTCATTTGGTCGTTTTAAATCATAATCATTGCTTGATGGTTCAATTACTTCAACTTCGTCTTTACCAATATATTTAATACGGAGGGTATTATACTTTACCCACCATTCTTCTACAACAGTCTTATCTTCTAAATCCAATCCATCAGGGATTTCAAAGATAAAGATAGGAGTATAATATTCCGCACGAACAACTTTTCTGCTACCTTTAACGTTCATAGTGCTTGATGTAGTGGAAGACATAATGTTTTGGTAATACATAACCTGGTAAGGTTAAAAACATGTCAATTTTATGGTAAAATTGGCAATAATATAGAAAAATGGAGCAAAGTTAGTGCGCGATCTTTTCATATGAAAAGAGAGAAAGAAGCATTCAGTAAATCTAAGAGAGAGATTTATACCCCATCGCGGGTTGCGTGATTAACCGAATGAATCGAATGCATCGAATTAATCGTCCATATAAATTATATTATACCTCTTTATGACTTTATCCATTGCTAATATCATTTTGGTATTAGTAATAATGCTATTAAAGCATTTATAATAATTATCCTTAAACGTAGAAGATACAAAATTATATGTTTGTCCTCGTAAAAAATCCTCCATATTGATGGTAATCGCGTTCATTTTTAGACACCTCATAGGCCATTCAATCTTATAACCTACATATTTTTTTAAATTCTTCAAAATGTCATATTCGTTTTCGCGGACCACATCAATTCTTTTTATATATTTTTTCAACGATTCTAATTGAGATATGTTTTTTTTTTGAACCTGAGTAGAATGAATATGCTGTGCTTTAAAAATAGAGTTAGATAAACTGCGTGTTGCTATATGCATTAATACAGCATCATTATATAAATCCCCCTCATCTTTATAACCCAACGTTTTAATTTGATTTTTATTTGTCCCGTTATATGCTGTTAATTCATTAGAATATAAATAATAATTCCCCCTTATATTTAAAGATGGAGTATGAATATATAATACGTTTATTTCTGAACGTCTAAACATCGATTTAACCCATACTTCTTTTTTATGGATGTCATGGATGTTATCGTTATCCTCGTCACGAATACAATTACCCACATTCTTCTTATATTTTCTAAATATGTCATCTAATAATTGATTATCATCATCTAATTTATGAACCCACGACCACATAAATAAAAACATATGTATGTTTGGATGGATTGCTAATTTATCTTCAATGTATGATTGGATATTTTTATATTTTTTATGTATCAACAGAAATTCATCTGAATCTATATGTAATACCCAATCCATATTAGTAGGTATTAAATGTTTATATTCATTCGGTAATCTGTTCCCAAGATTGGGAACATTATGTATTTCTACATATGGTTTAAATTCGTCGGGGATTTCTGGCATCCCCATAGCAGGATTATCATGGTATAAAATTATGATTTTATCAAACCCCAATCTAATATAATGTTCTACGAACGAATTTAAATAAAGTGCTTCAAATACAAATCGGGTATAAACGCAACATTTCATTTAATAATACTATTTTAACATTTTATTAAATCATTTATGTCTAATATATTTATTAGTTCATTCGCAGAATATACTGTGCTCATAATTATAGGTATTTCATTATGGACTGAGGTCTGTCGCAATTTTACAAATCGTAATTTATCCATAATATTATGCTTATTTGTGTCTATCGCACATCCGCCCATTACATCGAAAACGTGCGACAAGGGTAGCGCTTCATACAATAATCTAATCTTACCCGACGGATTCTTATCCGTCATTGGATAAATAAATGTCCCTCCTCTCATTATAATATGATGAACGTCGGCAACCATAGAACCACACCACCTCTGGGTTGAACCCTCTCTCACTAAATGTAAAACTAACGTCTTTATATCATTGTCAAATTTATACGCCATGTTAATACAATAAATTGAGTTTTTGGTCACTAATGTTAAGTCCCTCTCATATATAAAGTTATTATCACTGTTTAAATGAAACTGTTGAACCACTTCATTATTATACGTATGAACCAACACGGTTGATGGACCATATAAACAATATCCCGATTCATACACTCCCAGTATTTTATCATTTATTTTATCATATTCATATATACCATAAATTGTTCCAACTGAAATATTTGAATACACGTTTTTTGAACCATCTACTGGATCAAAAATAACTACATATTCTTTTTCGGTATTTTTGGCATTTTCGGTATTTTCGGTATAAGCATTATCTTCTTCGGACACAATACCGATTATTTCAGGAATTTCAGATATTGCTCTTTTTATAACATCGTTAGCATATATATCTATATGTTTTTGCATATCCATTGAATTATTATATGTATTATTATCCGCACCTAAATAAACACCATCGTTATTTCTTAAATGCGTTGAAATTTGTTTAAAAGCGCTATATAACGGATCGAGGTTCATATCTATGATTAATAATATTATATTTAATATGTTTTACATTAAATTGTTCTCATCAGAAAGGCATTAAAGCCATCTATTGCCTTCATATCATCTTTTACTTGTTTATTTATTTTTTCAACAGTATTATTATGGTATAAAGCCCGCTGTAATGATTCGTATAAGAGGAGGTTTACTTGAAATCCGATAATATGAAAGAGTATTAACTCCGACACCGGTTACAGTGCCACACTTTTTGTTTTCGATACCGCTAATAGGAATACGATGCATATTGTTAATAGGTCGGGGCATCAGTATTATACTATACCATTAGATAATAAATTTATATATAGAAAAGTATAATTACTACTATTGATAGATTACTAATATTGATATAAATGAGTGATGATAACTGAAAACGACCATTCTGAACCATTTAATATTAGATTATTACCTTTATCGTCCATTAATTTTATTTCTAATTTTTCAATATCAACTGGTCCAAAAAAGGTTCTTTTATTAAATCTGAGGGATGTTGCATTCTCAACTAACATTCCTCCAAACTCTACGTCTCCTTTTTTAATGGGTATTAACCCTAATATATTATTAGGTGTTGGAGGTAGAAGTTTAATGTTTGTTATCTCGGGGTCGTTTTTACGATTATCTATTATATTATCTATTGTATACCGTTGAGGTTTCGTTAATGTACGAGGAGTTTCTGTTGTATAAAATTTTGATTTTTCTATAGAAACATTACAGTCGGTATTATATGTATGTTCGTTATAATATCCAGGCAACGATAATTTAGTTTCATTATCTTGCATACTAATAATTCCATTATTAGTTCCGTTCATATTAAAGTCATCAAGGTATAACAATAAATATTTTGGACCGTTTAGGTCTGCTACCGCTTCTCCCATTACAGAACTTATTACATTATCATACCGTTTCTCTCTAAATCCGAGTATCCATCCTAACGTATTATTAATTTTTACAGCATTCGAATTTGAAGCATTCGTACTAAATCCTGTTGATATAAAAAATATCAAACAGTTTATGATGGGGTTTGGTATAACTATGCTTGTAAATGATACTTTTCCCGTTGAAGGATATTTATCAATATCCAATTGAAGGTCGATACCTTTGTCTTGTAGCATGGTATTAATTGCTATCTGAATCGTTTGAATAGTATAATTACCAGCGGTGATTGTACAGAGGATATCTCCATACATAAAACAATTACTTCCTTCGGAAATATTATACCAGGTATATGGTATTTGAACTGAATGCAACTGCATTTCAAGCACATTTTTTAGGGTGTCGGATAAATCCGTAGTAAAATGTGTGGCATTCCAAATGCCATTACACATATACGGTATTCCAGAAATCGAAGGCACGTTATGTTGACGAAAGGTGCTATCTATGTTCAATATTTTTTGAAGTTGGTTACACAATGTGGGATTTAATTCGCCTTGTGCAAACGGAACTGTTTTATTTTGTATAATATTTAGTTTTTCTCTGTTAAGAACCCCTTCAAATTCTTGGACCTTATTTGCACGTGTTGTAATCCGGTCATTTTGACTATCGCTATGCGGGGTTGTCAAATATTCGTTTTTATGCCAGCTCTCTACCGTTTGGTCTTCATACGAATCTAATAATTTATTTTGCACTTGAATAAAAAAATTACTCATATTATGATTATTTTCTTCATTAAATTTCTCAACATAGCTTTGTGCTTTTTGTTTAATGACATCAGTCAATGATAAATCCTCTATATCCATAAGTTTCATCAATTCGTGAACTGTGTAATCATCTATATTTAAATTCTCTTTTCCCTCCATTATATATAATAATTGAATACTTTTTTATCCTTTTAATTAATATACAATAATGCCTGGCGGTTCTGCTTCGTCGGGAACTTCTGCTTCGTCGGGAACTTCTGCTTCGTCGGGAACTTCTGCTTCGTCGGGAACTTCTGCTTCGTCAGGTGCTGCATTGGCGGCATACGGAGATATTGTTGGCGGAGGTAAAAAAGTCGTTGATGACGTAGAATGCAAATGTTGTTTAGAACCATTTAATAAATCTACACGGTTAAAGATAAATTGTACGAATAGTTTATGTAATTATAATGCGTGCAAAGAATGTGTAAGAACATATTTACTCACGACAACACAAAGCCCTCATTGCATGAATTGTAAAATAGCTTGGAATCAACGTTTCATTGTTAAGTATCTTAATTCATCCTTTATTAATAAAGCATACAATGAACATCGGAAACAATTATTATTAGATCGACAACTTAGTATGATGGTTGAAACAATACCGGCAGTTACCGAGTTTAAGAGACAAGAGACTTATGCTGCCGAACAAAAAGTTTTGCAGGACCAGATACTGCTTCACCGATGCAGTATTTTGAAGATCAAACAACAACAACGAGAATTAAGTATAAAATATTATGATGTAAGCACGGACAGTAATGTTAAACAACAAGGATATAAATTTATATTTCCGTGTCCTGGTGAAAAATGTAAAGGATTTCTCACAACTGCGTATAAATGCGAAATATGTAAATATTTTACCTGTTCTAAATGTTTAATTATTACCGGTACTAATAAAACGGATGATACTCACGTATGCGAACAAGAACTTGTTAAAACCGCAAAACTGATTAAAGACACAACCAAACCGTGCCCTAAATGTGGTGAACGTATTATGAAACAATCAGGGTGCGACCAAATGTGGTGTACTAGCTGTAAAACCGCTTTTAGTTGGAAAACAGGTATTCAAGATAACGGGGTAGTTCATAATCCTCATTTCTTTCAATACCAACGAGCTACAAATAATGCGGAGGCTGTTAGAAATCCAGAAGATATTGTATGCGGAGGTATTCCACGTAATTGGTATCGACAATACGAAAGATGTAAAAAACTATTAAGAATTAATAATTCAAGGTTTATAAACAATAAAATGCTAGACGCATGTAAATACAAACAAACAGACTATTTCTTATGTGGTTGTTATAAATTGGCAGAGGAGGAGGGTTCTGAGGATCAAGTGAAATATGTCTCAACAGCTCATTTGAAACTTATTGATACACTTTCCTCTATATTTGAAGCTATTCAACATATCAACAATTATGAACTTCCTAATTTTCGTAGACAAATACAAGAAACAGAAAATAGATACGAAAAACTTCGCGTCAGTTATTTATTAGACATTATTACAAAAGATAAATTTGCACAAGAAATTATTAAGCGAGATAAACGGCATAATAAAATAGTAGAAATAACTCACATATACGAACTTATTTCAGCTGTCGGTATTGATAGCATTAATCATTTAATTAATTTTATCGATACCGAAGCAACAACATTAACTATTTGCGATGGATTAACAAAAATAGTTAATGATTTTGATACCTTCTTAAATTATGTAAATAACGAATTCAAAATTATCAGCGTCACTTATAACCAATCTGTTCCACAGCTACTTAAATCCAATAATTATGCTGCCTTCGCGCAAGGCGGAAAAACTAACAAGTTTAAATTGACCGACATCGAAACATCTCCATGATTTCTCCTACTTCCTTGCTAGTATATCTATCATAAGGAACCTTTTGGATTCCCTGACCTCGTTTTAAATGTCCTTTGCCTTTAAAAAGACATGGTTCTATTTTTCTAATTAATACTTCTTCTTCGCGTGTAAAAGAATCGCGATATATATTATGTTTTCCCGTATATGTAAACCTATGATAATTTCCCCACGAATATATTTTATACGTTTTATCCATTTTAATATAATTTTTAATGAGACCAACCCCCATAATAGAATTGGTTTCATTATTCATTTCTAAAACAATAAGTGAGCATTTTAAAGGTATGGTCGCGCATATTCTGCGCGGAACACCATAAAATGAACCGTTCAATTCATTTTTTGTTTTATATTCTTGCAATTCATCCCACGTTTTATTGTTGAATCGCGTAACCATTATTTTATGTGTCATATTATTTTACGTTTATTTTATGTTCTCTCTACTATTAAGTTTATAATCAATTTTGTTTAATTATAATAGTAACTTTGTATGTATGTATGTATGTATATTATATAATACAAAACATTAAGGACCAATTCTCTATACATTTATTCTGTTCCGCATAAATTTTTTATCTAATCGTATAATAAGGATGCCCAAAGTAATAAGCAAAGGATGTATAACTAATCGTGACCAAGGAGGCGGAAATAGCAAATGCGGTTTAGGAAAAACCACCGGATTCAGGTTTCGTTCAAATCGGTTTTGTAATACGAAGACAACGCTTACAAAAATGTAAGGATAAAACACATACTTTTGAAAATGATACCAATTTACGTAAAGCCGTTAAATTATGGTTAAGTAATAAAAGATCGGCGATAAATATTTATGGGCATATTTCAAGATGGGACGTGTCTAAGGTTAAAGATTTTTCTTATTTGTTCGCTAATATAAAAGATGTTGATGAATGCATTGAGAGTGGGGGTTGTGTAAACGCTGGTGGCTTCTTTCAATACTTAGGAGATACAACAAATTTTGATGAGGATTTATCGTGCTGGAACGTCAGCAATGCCACGAATATGAGTTATATGTTCTTTGGTGCCTCATTATTCAACCAACCTTTGAACGGTTGGAACGTCAGCAAGGTCGATAATATGAGTTTTATGTTCTTTGGTGCCTCATTATTCAACCAACCTTTGAACGGTTGGAACGTCAGCAAGGTCGATAATATGAGTAGTATGTTCAATGGTGCCTCATTATTCAACCAATCTTTGAACGGTTGGGACGTCAGCAAGGTCGAGAATATGAGTGGTATGTTCTTTGGTGCCACAAATTTCAACCAAGATCTCAGTGAGTGGTGTGTGGCGTTGATACCATCCACCCCCTTGAATTTTGCGAAAGATAGTGGATTTAAAGACGACATCGATATACATCCAAAATGGGGAGTGCCGTGTGTGGCAGAGTAGCCACGATTTTACGTGATTACTTCAATAAATCATAATCAAAATTATTTATATATATGTACATATATATAAATGAGTAATAAACCATATTTACCGTTTATGGAAAGTGGTCCTAGTTCAACGAGCAATAGAAATACAGCAGGGGATTATAATTTAGAACAAAGACAAAATAAAAATAATATAGATTGGCGATTAAATCCGAATGGGTCAAGTGGTATGGCATATACACCAGCTATTACAAATGCCGGTTCTGTACCACCAAGCAGAATTGGGCGAGATCAACTTTCATATAATCCGATTGATACAGAAAGTTGGTTGTTTAAATTGGACCAACGTTTAGGAGATTGTCCAGATTCACGAGTAAATTTTTGTCCGAAGTTTAAACATCTCCCTATGTTGTCATTTTATGAGAGACCCGAAAAGGTTATTATGCCTGAACCCTTAGAGATTAAATTGAATGAACGAGCGTTCCCTGTTGGAAATAAATAAATATATGTTTATAATATAATGGCATTAACCAGTATTCGAAATGAACCGTGTAGAATTAAAAAAGAATTGCAACAAATGACTGATATAGGTCGTTATCGTCTTACAGAACCTGGCCCAGGATCTAACGTAGGGTTTTGTGCAGACCCTAATATTAGGTTGCAAAAATGGGGTGCCAATTTAAGGACGAACACGATAAATACGGAGAGCGATTTATTAGGATTAACGAGAACATTAAACCAAGATAATATCACTCTTAATAACTATCAAGATATGAGAGTAACTAATGAGAAACTTAATTATGAGGTAATTGAAGGGAATACACAAGAAACGAGAACAGAAAACCCGGCTTGGAACTTATTAGATCAAACGAATAATAGATGGGGACACTTTGTAAACTCTGATGATATAAACCACATGCATAATGCTTCTCTCTTATATACGGAAACAAGTTCTAGATTGGATCAGAAAAATAATTATAATAAATGTCATAAATACTAATTAATTATATTCTAGTAATATAATAATGGAATCAGTTTTAGTTGCATTAATTGGATTAGGCGGTTTATATACTATAAACAATCAAGAGAAGAGAGAAAAAATGGAAAACAAAACGGATTTATTACCACAATCAACCGGTAATAACACAACGTTGATAAATACTTCTGATTCTACCCGTGTATATATACCTGATACACAAGCGACCGATAAATACGCTTCCCAGCAACAATTTAAAAAGGAAGTGGAATTTGATATACCAGCACCTCCTAAAAATGATTTTACGCATAATAATATGGTGCCGTTCTTTGGGGGTAAAATTAGAGGTAGAGGTCCAGATCAGAATCAAGCCGAATTTTTATTAGATAGTTTAGTAGGAACTGGGTCTCAAAATATAACTAAAAAGGAACAAGCGCCTTTATTTAGACCAGAAGATAATATACAATGGGCTCACGGGACACCCAATAATAGTGATTTTTACCAAAGTCGTGTTAATCCGTCAATGGCAATGAATAATGATAAACCTTGGGAAGAAGAACGAGTAGGGCCAGGATTAGGAAAAGGGTTTTCATCAGAGGGAAGTGGTGGATTTAATTCGGGTATGGAATCTCGTAATGAGTGGGAACCTAAAACTGTCGATCAACTACGTGCAACAACTAATCCAAAATTAACATATGATTTAAATGGATTAGAAGGTCCTGCAAATGCTCATATTAAACATAGAGGTAGTTTAGGGACTGTTGATAAAAATAGTCCTGATACTTATTTTATTAACAGTCCTGAACGATACCTCACTACGACAGGTATTGAAAAAGCGCCAAAGGTTAGAGGTATAGAAGAATTAAAATATCAGAATCGGTTAGATACTGTGGTTGAATACGGAGGGGGAGCTGGACGCAGCGATCATTTATCAGGAAAAGCACCAGAAAATTATCAGGCACCTAAAATGCCGCATGTTTATGGAGAAATGGTAGGAAAAGCGCATGGTATAGGTATACAACCTGCAACAGATACTGATTATGGACGAATGGGGTATAAGGTGTTACCCAATAATAGAGCAACCGTAGAACAGCGAGATCAATATGGAATAATCGGAGGTATAATAGGTTCGGTTATTTCTCCTGTAATGGATATATTAAGACCATCTAGAAAGGAAAATGTAATTGGAAATATAAGATTGTCTGGAAATGTTCAAAAGAGTGGTGGTGGTGGCCAGTATGTGTATGATCCGAACGACACTACTAAAACTACACTTAAACAAATGAGTGAAAACTCGCCATTTCATTTGAATGTTGAGAAGAGTGGTGGTGGCGGAGAATATGTTATTGATCCAAATGATATTGCTAAAATAACATTAAAACAAACTACTGAAAATTCACCATTTCATCTTAATGTTCAAAATCAAGAGGGGGGAGGATACAAGGTATCTGAACAGCAGGCTACATACAATCAACGAGATACTACAAATTATGACGATTATTCAGGTGGTGGAAATGCCTCTGGTATACATCTTATCGATAATTATGTTAACCAACGTAATAACAATAATAAACAACAAGTGAAATCAAGTATTCATGGTAATATGAATATGTTTAATGGTGAAATAAATCAACGTAATAATAATACCAAAGTTCATGAAAGTAAAAGAGAAATGGCTCCGTCGGCACGTATTAATAATATACCTACGATTGAACAATATGGCGAATCGCATGGGATACATCAATATGATAATGATAAAGTCGGCACTGATCGAATTAATCCTGAATTATTAAATTCTTTTAAAAATAACCCATATACTCACAGTTTAAACAGTTGGTAGTAATATTGTAAACATATATATATATGGATAATATGGATAATATGGATAATATGGATAATATGGATAAATATTGTCCGGGGATAATCTCCTTACCTATTATATATGATAATATTAACAGATTAATATTACATTATCATGATGTAATAATTTATAGATATAAAGTTGATGAAATATTAGGTAAGGGGTCTTTTGGAACAGTATATAAGTGTTATGATTATAAACGCACATTTAATGTTGCTATAAAAATTATACAAAATGAACCCCATTTTCATAAACAAGCCAAAACCGAGATAAGCATCTTGGAATTAATGAGAACCGCTCCCCATTACAGCCCTTATGTTATAAAAATGTTGAAAAGTTTTAAATCGCATGGTAATATATTTTTAGTGTTTAAACAGTATGGTGAAACTTTGTATAACTATAAAAAAAAAAATAATATTAATGCCAATAAATTAAAATTATTTTCAAAACAGATAGCACTAGGTTTAGAATTTATTCATTCTTATAATATTATCCATTTGGATTTAAAACCAGAAAATATACTTATTAGACACGATAAAATAAAAATAATTGACTTTGGTTCTAGTGTAATAGAAAAGGGTGACCAAATTAAATCGTATGAACAGACAAGATATTATAGAGCACCGGAAATAGTGTTTGAATTAAATACTACTGTGGCCGTCGATGTGTGGAGTTATGGTTGTATTTTGTATAAATTAGCTACGGGTTGCACACTAATCCCTGCAAAAACCACTAATGACCTCATGATATATTATACTCATATTATGGGGTATCCGCCCATTAGATTAACAAGCATATATAATAATTCTGATTTTTTCCCCGATTCACATATTAAAGAATTATATACCTTTAAATGTGAATCGGGTGCGATGCTCTATCCCGACGAATTTATATGGAAATGTGATAATAAAGAATTTATACATCTTATCGCAAACTCTTGTTTTGTATGGGATTATGCGTGCAGATCTTCGATGACGACTATTTTGAAACATCCCTATTTTATAGAATAATAAACTTAAACTTAATAGTGTATTACTCTATAAATGAAACTAAATATTCATTCTAAAATAAAAGATAAGTTGGGTATTTTTTTACAAAATAATAATGTTCCTCATTTATTATTTTATGGGCCTCCTGGCTCTGGTAAAAAAAGTTTAGTTTATGATTTTATAAATACTATTTATCCTACACAAAAAGAGTATGACGAAAATGTTAAAATTATAAATTGCGCATTAGGTAAAGGGATACAGTTTATACGAGATGAAGTAAAACAATTCGCAAAATTAAGAGCTTTTTCTACAAATAATTTCAAAACTATTTTGATGTATAATGCTGACAGATTAACATGTGACGCACAATCAGCTTTACGGAGATGTATTGAGTTATTTTCGGAATCAACACGGTTTATTATGATAGTACAGAATAAGCAAAAAATATTACGGCCTATTATATCTAGATTTTGTGACATATATGTATATTATCCAATTATAGATAACAAATCGGTAAATTTACATTTATATTTGAAAACGCCTCATTTTATAAAAAATCATAAGTTAGAATTAAACGCTATAATGAACAAATATTATAATAAAGATGATAATAAAGATGACAATAAAGATGACAATAAAGATATGTTTAAAATAACAGAAGAATTATATTCAAAAGGATTTTCTACATATGATATTATAAACCATTATAAAACGTCTGTGACTATCAGAACATATTTTTATAATATTAAAGAACATCATAAAAATGAAAAATTATTAATGGTATATATATTAATATTGCTATTTCGTAATAATAATAATTTTGAAATATTAGCATTAATTAAATAATGGACGATTACAATATAACTAGTTTAAAGGAATCTAATAATGAGTGGATAAGCCGATTAATTTCTATACTTACCCCCTGTATAATAGACGGCTGTAATCGTATTTATAATGAGGCTTATACATTGTGTTTAGAGAATGATGAAAATGATAAATATTTAATGACATTTCAAAATTTTCTAAGCCGAATTCCAAAATGGAATTCGGAAATTATTAACTTAGAAGTTAAAAAGATTAAGAAGGATAGCGCATGTGATTATTTAGAAGATTTGATAACATGTGTCCACGTTATTCAATTAAAAGCTTTAACGTGCATTCGTGTAGGTATGAATCATAAATCAATCGATATCGATATTCCTAATCTAGATAATTTTGTTCATAAAGTTTACATTAATGTAGCGAGAAAATTATATACCAATGTTTATTTATATGAAAAAAATATCCAACCCCTTTCTGTTCAACGAAATAAGCGTGAATTGGAAAGCATTATTCACGAATGTATATTAGATTCTGTGAGAGAAAGTATTCCTGTTGAAAAAATATTAAGGGCATATTTAGATGAAACAGTTGAAGAAACCGTTGAAGAGACTTTTGTTCACAAAGCTAGTGAACAGGATACTTTGACAAAAAAATTTCAGCCTCCATCACAAATTGTAGCAGATACATTTGATGAATTAACTACAACGGCGCCAAAATATGACACTAAAAACGTATCGTTGCCAAACACACGTCTAACATTTTCAAATTTTGATGAAACTCAAAGCACCGATAATACCATAGAAAATGTATTAGCTCCAAAAGATATTAATACCTTGGAACAAATAAGTAATAATAATTATGCGAAAAGAATGTTGGAGGAATCAGAAGAATACGATGACGATGAGAATGAGGATGAGACCCTTCGCATTTCTGATAATGTTTCAAATATTAATTTAGAAGTTGTAACTTTATAATTTCGTATAAATCATATTTATATTATTTATATTAATACTATAAATGCAATCAGTTGTTATATTTAGTATTATTGTCGCAATCAGTTATTTTATAATAAATAAATACAAAGATAAAACAAAATCGGTTAAAACTCTAACAGTTGAGTCAGTAACTGTATTTATATCTGTTATTGTAAGCAACTATCTTTCTGATTTTTTAGGATATGCTTCCATACTTAATAAACCTTCTGTTTCAACCGTTGGAGCATTCACAACTAATCCGGATTTTTAATCAACATAACAAGGAATTTTACTAATATCCATAATTGATTTTTTATGTTGTTTAATATTTTTTTTAGATACAGAATATTGTGAAAAAATAGGCAGGCTTAATTGATTTTTTGGTATGCTACCGTGAATTGATCTAGCAATCATTTTGTATAATTTAAAATCTGGATATCGTTCGTCTCCATTTTGTTTATACAGTATATTTCTACCTTTATCATCTGTCATCCATGATTCAATCAGTGTAAATACCTCTTTTAAATCATCATCTTCTTCTATAACATCATATAAAGAAGTTGCTAGCCTGCATAAATCAAAACTAAAATTAGGAGGCACTATATTTTTTTTAGTGTTCAAATAAGGTTCACAGTTATATTGCGTTGATGCATCTCCATCTTTACTAAAACTATCACTAAACATAACAACACCCTTTATTTTATAAATCGCTCTACCAAAATCAATTACCTTCCATATTTTACCATATGTAGGCACCTTATAATAAATTTCTTCGTATTTATAATATAAAAATGGTTTGTCTGTATCCACATACATCACATTGCTACTATGAAGATCATTGTGAATAAAATAAAATTTCTCTTGTAAAACAACTAACATCATCACGATTTGCATTAATATTGCTTCCCATTCTTTCACCTCAATACCATCATTATTATCCGTAATATATTGATCCAATGTTTCCTTACATGCTTCTAAAAATACAATATTTACCGGAAATTCTTTTATTTCAGCGTAAATAGGCTTTTCTTCATCTTCGTCGTCGTCTTCTTCATTGTCGTCTTCGTCTTCGTCTGCATCTTCGTCTTCGTCTTCTTCGTCTTCGTCGTCTTCGTCGTCTCCTTCATCGTCTCCTTCATCGTCTCCTTCGTCTTCATCTTCTTCTGCTTCGTCTTCGTCGTCTTCATCGGTTGTAATTGAACTTCGTGATGAACATGTTGAAGACGTTTTGTTTGAATGTTCAGACACCGACCCAGACTCCGATGCTCTTTTTTTAATATAAACTAAATCGTCGGATTTTGGTTCGGTGTGATTTTGTGTGCTGTCGGGTAATGTTTTATCTATTGTAATAATATTATCAATTTCTACACGGTCATCACTTATAATTAACATTTTTTTATGCTTCCGTGTCTCAACAGGTTCAAAATTTTCATAAATATCATCAGAAATATTAAACGATTTACGATGTTCAAGAAAATAGTCTGATTCAAATAGGTATTCTAGATCATCTTGAATATCTATACGAAACTGTTTTTGGATAGCTAAAACAGATCCAAAACAATCTATACCATGCACAAACCCATGATGATGTAATAATTTTGAACTTAAATAATAAAAGAATGCGTCAACATACGCAGAATTATTTTTATCTGAAAAAATGTGCGTCTTTTCATTGCATTTAGGAAGCGATATATTATGTGTTAGGCGTTTACCGATTAAGGTTTTTAATGGGTCAAACAATGGACAAAATTTAGCAAACATGTGTACATGGTCGTTATTATGAATACTTGTGCCTATAAAATTGTTGTACGAATCTACACTTTCAATAGAATCTATAATAGTATTATAGTTTAATGTCATATCGGTATCGGTATTATTATCGGTATCGGTATTAAATAATTCTTTGTATATAGGTGTATATGATTGATAATTTTTAATACGAGAATTAAGATTAGCATCAAATAACATACAATGTTTTTTACATTCTATTGTAAAAGGTTGCATCATTAAATATTAAATCTAAATAGTTTTTAATATTTAAATTATTTAGATTAGTTTATACATTTAATTAATTGTCTAACATTTATTATAATAATGACATTAGAGCTTAAAAAATTTGATATGAAAAGGATTAGATTTGACCCTAAACGACAAGAAGGGCCTGTTGTTGTATTAATTGGTAGACGTGATACAGGTAAATCTTTTTTAGTAAGAGATTTACTTCACGGACACCAAAGCATACCAATCGGGACCGTTATTTCAGGAACAGAAGCAGGTAATGGTTTTTATTCTGAACACATTCCAAAACTCTTTATACACGATGAATATAACACACTTCTTATAGAAAACGTTTTAAAACGTCAGAGAGCTGTATTAAAACAAATTAAGAAAGAAAAGACTGTCTATAACCGAGAATCTAAAATAGATCCACGCACATTTTGCATTCTAGATGATTGTTTATATGATGCTTCGTGGAGCAAAGATAAAATGATGAGGCTATTATTTATGAATGGGCGACATTGGAAAGTGATGCTTATTATTACAATGCAATATCCTCTTGGTATTCCGCCTAATTTACGAACAAATATAGATTATGTCTTTATATTGCGCGAACCTTATATAAATAATCGTAAAAGGATATGGGAAAATTATGCTGGCATGTTTCCTAATTTTGAATCATTTGGGCAAGTAATGGATCAGTGTACTGAAAATTATGAATGTTTGGTAATAGATAATAATTCTAAATCGAATAAATTGATTGACCAAATATTTTGGTATAAAGCAGAAAAACGCACAGATTTTAAATTGGGGTCGAAGGAATTTTGGGAATTATCGAAAGACATTGTATCGGATGATGAAGATGGTGACCAATATAATCCCGATGCTGGACGACGTAAAAATGTTCAAAAAATCAATGTTCGTAAATCTAAATGGTAAAATGCAACTAGAAAGAGAATATCGTAATCTTTATTCGATAAATTGAAATATTATCTTATAATAGTTAATAATTTTTACATATTCCGTATGATTTTCTATGCCATTGTGTAATACCATGCTTATTTATTCCATCAATATGTTTTTTTGTCCCATATCCTTTATTTGTATCAATGCTATAATTGTCTTTTAATAATGGATTACGTTCACATATGTCTAAAATATAAGCGTCTCTATCAGTTTTTGCTAGAATAGACGCAGCAGCAATAGCAGTAAATTTGTTGTCCCCACCTTCAAAGCATGTATGATTTATCTGTGTCATCATAGTTTTATTATGATTGCCATAGACCATATATGGTTTGAAATCATTTCCATCAATCATTAGACTGACATTGCTTGGATTAGTTACTGTTTTCATCACTTTATCAATGGCTGAATGCATTGCTTTAAGAGTGGCTTGTCTAATATTAATTGCATCAATTGTTTTTTCGTCTTCATAACATACAGCCCATGCAATAGAATTTAATTTAATATATTCTGTTAATTTTGTTAATTTTTTAACAGATTTAATTTTTTTACTATCTCTTAACTCTTCATGGTCAAATTCTGTTGAGCATTTTGGGAGAATTACCGCAGCCGCATAAACACGTCCAAACATCGGTCCTCGTCCTGCTTCATCCACACCAATCTCTATATTGGTCTTATCGCTGCTATTGTAAATAGCTAATCCATATTTTGTTTTAATAGAATGATCCATTTTATTATGATCCGTTGCTATTAAAATAAAATCAATTTTATCAAATAACGCCATAAATTGTTTAGATTAGTTAAAAATATATTTTTCCACCTATTTTATTAGTATAGATTCAAAATGATTATAGATTTAAGAAATATATAGTATATACTTATAATAATGAACGGTGAAGTTGTATGGGATTTAATAGACACTTATTTTACGGATAATCAACATGCATTAGTCTCTCATCATTTAGATTCATACAACCAATTTTTTAAATCAGATTTACGAAACATTTTCAAGGAAAAAAATCCGATTCGGATACTTAAACAACAAAATGAGAAAACAAAAGAGTTTAATTTAGACTGTAAATTATATTTAGGTGGAAAGGATGGTTCGAAGATTTATTATGGAAAACCTATGATATATGATGAAAACTATACACATTTAATGTATCCGAATGAAGCACGATTGCGCAATATGACATACGCGTTTACCATTCATTACGATGTTGATGTAGAATTTACAATTATTACAGATGATGAAACAATAAACAGAACGATAACATTAGAGAAAATATTTTTAGGCAGATTTCCAATTATGTTGCAATCTGACAGATGTATTCTTCAAAATTTGGACCCTAAGGTTAGATTTGAAATGGGAGAATGTGAGACAGATGATGGTGGTTATTTTATAATTGATGGGAAGGAAAAAGTAATAATTTGTCAGGAAAAATTCGGCGATAATATGTTGTATGTTAGAGATAATTATAGTGATTTATATAACTATTCGGTTGAAGTAAAATCTGCATCAGATGATGCTTCTAAACCGAAAAGGACAACCGCTGTAAGAATGGTATCGCCCTTACCTACGCAATCAAATGGACAAATTATGGTAGTTGTACCAAATGTTCGTAAAACAATTCCATTATTTATCGTAATGAGGGCATTAGGGATTTTATCTGATAAAGATATTATAGAAACGTGTCTTTTAGACATGGAAAAATACGCAGAATATGTTGATTTTTTTATTCCAAGCATACATGATGCAAGCATTATTTTTACACAAGAGAGTGCCTTAAAATATATTGCAACTTTTACAAAGGGTAAAACTATTCCACATGTGTTAGAAATATTGTCCGATTATTTATTACCACATGTAGGTGTAATGAATTTTAGAGATAAAGCATTTTTCATAGGAAATATGGTAAAAACATTAATTCATACATCACGGAAGGAATTGCAACCAACTGATAGGGATAATTTTAAATTTAAACGAGTAGAAGTGACCGGAACATTATTATATGATTTATTCAAAGAATATTTTACTATTATGCAACATACTATTTATCAAAAAATAGACAAGGAATATTATTATCATGAGGGTCAATATCAAGGTTTATCATTTATTAACCTGATTGAAAATAACCATGTAGAATTTTTTAAAGAGAGAGATGTTGATGTGGGCTTTCGTAAAGCGTTTAAGGGAAATTGGGGTTCTGCTGCCCATACTAAGAAATTAGGCGTCGTTCAAGATTTAAATAGGTTATCATTTAATTCTGCTTTATCTCAAAGACGAAAATTAAATTTAGAATTGGATGACAGCGCTAAGGTTGTCGGACCACGATATTTGCATGGGTCACAATGGGGTATTATTGATCCACTTGACACCCCTGATGGTGGAAATGTAGGATTACATAAACATATGAGTATTGCTGCTAAAATTACAACCCATTATGTTCCTGGACCATTAATTGATATATTGAGAAATGATGGTTATTTAAAGTTTCTTAATGAATGTAATCCTAAATATATGTCATTAAATACAAAGGTATTTGTAAATGGGAGTTGGGTAGGAATCTCGGAAAATCCGATTGAAATGATGGATAAATTTATGTTTATGCGACGTCTTGGAGCCATTCCTATCTATACAAGTTATGCATGGGATAAACAGTCAAATGTGGTAGAAATTTATACAGACGGTGGGCGTTTATGTCGTCCTATTTTTTATGTAAATGATGATAAGACTCTCTCTCTCGGCGGTGCCATAGACAAAGAGAAATTCACATGGGAACAGATCACTACCGGTTTTAATCCTAAGAAAGATACAAAATTCGATTCTAGTAAAAATAAGGTTTATTCGTTAGAAGAGTTATACGATGAATCAACATTGTCAAAGAGTGAGCTGGCAGTAGTTGAATATATGGATTCGTCAGAGGCGAATGTTTCATATATTTCGTCGACTATTAAAGAAACATTTGAAAATACAGAGTATACGCATTGTGATATACATCCGTCTCTTATGTTGGGAGTGATGGGTAATCAGATTATTTTCCCCGAAAACAACCAATTGCCTAGAAATTTATTTTCATGTGGTCAAAGTAAACAAGGTGCTTCTCTCTACCATACCAATTATCAAACACGAATTGATAAAATGGGTATTGTATTAAATTATGGGCAATTGCCATTATTGAAAAGTAGATATCTTAAATATATAAATAATGAAAAGCATCCATACGGTGAGAATGTTATTGTTGCTATAATGTGTTATGATGGGTATAATGTTGAAGATTCTATTTTGTTTAATGAAGGGTCTGTTAAACGTGGAATGTTTCGAACCACTTATTATAATAGTTATGAATCAAGGGAAGAGGGTGCAAGTGTAGGCGGGGGTTCAGTTGATTCCATTTTTACTGATATACAAAATGAAAACAGAT
>Ga0209223_10001478_pt1 | contig 25487 bp, 17 predicted proteins | sample COG_06_FD_184750 | JGI IMG/M metagenome (GOLD analysis project Ga0209223, IMG submission 184750) | Pelagic Microbial community sample from North Sea - COGITO 998_met_06 (SPAdes) (version 2) | ecosystem: Environmental > Aquatic > Marine > Neritic zone/Coastal water | place: Helgoland, sampling...
AATATTCAATCAAAACTTCGGGTAATAACAAGTTAGCAACAGCTAATAAAGATTCAGATAACATACTATAAATTTATGTTCAAAGTTCTGAATTTTTAAACGACCCCACAACTTTTGGTATTGATCCCGGGTTTGTTGGTACAACCGATTATCGGATATTTAAGTGATAGAACATGGCACCCTCGTTTAGGGCGTCGTCGCCCGTATTTTTTAATAGGTGCGGTATTAAGTTCAATAGCTTTATTTTTAGTCCCTCATTCTCCTACTTTATGGATTGCAGCAGGTTTTCTTTGGATCTTAGATGCCTCTATTAATATTAGCATGGAGCCTTTTAGGGCTTTGGTTGCTGATAAGCTAGATGACTCTCAACGATCTTATGGTTTTGTTGTTCAGACTCTTATTATTGGTATTGGAACATGGGTTGCAAGTAATTTGCCTTGGTTTATCACTTATTTAGGAGTGAGTAATGAGGCGGCACCTGGAATGTTGCCAATGTCTGTGAAAATAGCCTTCGGTATCGGAGCGTTTGTTTTTATGACCAGTATTTTATTTACCATTTTTACTACTTCAGAGTATCCGCCAGAAGACATGGAGGCTTTTGAAGAAGAGAAAAAGAAGAAAGGAACATTTATTTCTGATATCAAAGAAAATATTGGAAGTATGCCTTCTACGATGCGAAAGTTAGGACTGGTGCAATTTTTTAGTTGGTTTGCGTTTTTCACAATGTGGAGTTTAGCAACACCTGCTTTGACAGAATTTGTATTTGATGCCCCAGCTCCGGTTGAAGCCATGTACAATATGGAAGTTGAATCTGAAGCGGCTGCTTATTTAAAAGCAAGTGGAAGTTATCAGAGTGCAGCTGATTTAGTCGGTTCGTATATGGGAGTCTATGGATTATCCTCTATGGGATTTGCCTTGTTGATGGTATTGTATACTGCAAAAAGACGTATCAATAGAAAATTTGTTCACATGTCATCTTTGATTTTAGGAGGTTTTGGATTTTTATCCATGTATTTTATTCCTTCTCCATCATGGTTGATATTATCTTTTTCATTAATTGGAATTGCTTGGGGTAGTATTTTATCTATGCCATATGCAATGTTATCTAGCTCTGTAGATCCTAAGAAAATGGGGGTGATTATGGGTATTTTCAATATGTTTATTGTATTGCCTCAGATTACCGCTGCCTTAGGAGGTGTAAATTTTGCATATAAATTAATAGGGGATGAGTCTATTTACGCAATGGTTGTTGCGGGTATTAGCCTTATTGTAGCTGGTCTTTGTAATTTACTAATTACCGATAAGAATGCAATTTCTTATCAATTACCAGAATAATTATGGAAGGAAAAGGATTTATTTTCGATTTGGATGGCGTTATTGTAGATACTGCAAAATACCATTATTTGGCTTGGAAGGAGCTGGCAAATCAGTTAGGAATTAATTTTACAGAAGAGCACAATGAATTGTTGAAAGGAGTAAGTAGGGTGAAATCCTTAGAAATACTTCTTGGAGTGGGTGATGTGACTCTATCTGATACTGAAAAAGTTACATACATGGAGGAAAAAAATACTCGTTATCTAGAGTATGTTGCTAAAATGGATCAAAGCGAAATATTACCTGGTATAAAAGAATTACTGGCATTCTTGAAAGAAAACAAGATCCCATTTTCATTGGGGTCTGCAAGTAAAAATGCTAGAGTTATTTTAGAAGGAGTGAATTTGTTGGATGCCTTTTCCGCTATCGTTGATGGTAACGATGTTTCCAAAGCAAAACCAGACCCAGAGGTGTTTTTAATAGCTGCCAAGAAATTGAAGCTAGAACCAAAAAATTGTATTGTAATTGAAGATGCAGCTGCTGGAATTGAAGCAGCAAAAAGAGCTAACATGAAAAGTGTTGGGATCGGGGAAGAAGAAATGTTAGGTGCAGCGGATGTTTTGTTAGATAGTACGGCAAAACTGACAGTTGCTTTAGCAAAAGAATTATTGAATTAATCATATAAGTTTTATAAAATAAGATTTCAGGTCTAAGAAATTGTGAAATCTTAATAAGGTTGGATGTGCAAAAACGCATTCAGAGGTTAAACTTTGCCTTTATCTAACTATACAGGCAGTAAAAAATCTAGAAATGAATCAAAATTATATCATAGAAAACAAATGGTCAATCTTAGAAGAAGGTTTTGACCCTAAGAATGTTACGGCTTCAGAGAGTATCTTTAGTATAGGAAATGGAGTGATGGGGCAGAGAGCAAATTTCGAAGAAAAGTATTTTGGTGAAACTTTTCAAGGAAGTTATATCGGTGGAGTTTATTACCCGGATAAAACAAGAGTTGGATGGTGGAAAAATGGATATCCTGAATATTTTGCAAAAGTATTGAATGCTCCCAACTGGATAGGAATCCATGTTTTAATTAATGGGGTAGAATTGGATTTGAATACTGCGAAAGTTTCTGACTTTAAACGCGAACTGAACATGAAAGAAGGTTGGTTGCAACGTTCTTTTCAAGCGGAATTGTCAAATGGAAATATTGTTAAAGTGAACGCTTTGCGATTTTTAAGTATGACAAGTTCAGAAATTGGAGCAATTCGTTACAGTGTTGCACCTTTGAACTTTTCAGGGGAGATTTCTTATACACCTTATTTGGATGGAGGAATCAGTAATGAAGATACAAACTATGATGAATTATTTTGGGAGGTTTTAGACATTCAACAGGATGGAAACTATGCCTCTGTTTTATCAAAAACTTTAAAAACAGAATATCACGTAACTACAGGTATGCAGATTGCATTGAGCCTAGGAGGTACAGATATAGCGTTGGAACCTTCAGTTGAAAAGCAAGAAAAAAGTATTGCACTTACTTACAAAAGTAGTGTTTCTGAAAATGAAACATTTACTATTTATAAATATGGTGGCTATGTTCATTCTATGAATTATTCTATAGAAGAATTAAACACCAAATCAAAACAAGGGATACAGAAGGCTAACGCTAAAGGATTTGAAACTCTTTTGGAAGAGCAAATAGTATACTGGGCAAAGGCTTGGGAGACTGCTGATATTGTTATTGAGGGAGATGTAAAAGCGCAGCAAGCGATTCGTTTCAATATATTTCAATTAAGTCAAACTTATACAGGTGAAGATTCTCGTTTGAATATTGGTCCAAAAGGATTTACAGGTGAGAAATATGGAGGAAGTACTTATTGGGACACAGAAGCTTATTGTATTCCGTTTTACATGAGAACTAAAGATCCGGTTGTGGCTCGTAATTTATTAGTCTACCGACACAATCAGTTAGGAAAAGCTATTGAGAATGCAGAGAAATTAGGGTTTACCAATGGAGCAGCTTTGTATCCAATGGTTACAATGAATGGTGAAGAATGTCATAATGAATGGGAAATTACTTTTGAAGAAATTCATAGAAATGGAGCCATGATTTATGCGATAAACAACTATGTTAATTACACCGGAGATTATAACTATATTCCAGAATTAGGAATGGAAGTAATGATTGGTGTAGCGCGTTTTTGGCATCAAAGAGCTACTTTTTCTGAGGACAAAGATCAGTATGTGATTTTAGGAGTTACGGGTCCTAATGAGTATGAGAATAACATCAATAATAATTTTTATACAAATTATTTGGCAAAATGGTGTATTGAATATGCTGTTGAAAATTTAAAGAAAATTGAAAAGGAATACAATAGTGATTATTCAAGAATCATTGCCTTGACGAATTTAACTGTTGAAGAAATAGAAGCTTGGTTAAAGGTGTCAAACAATATGTATTTCCCTTATAGCGAAAAGCATGAAGTATTTTTGCAACAAGATGGATTTCTTGATAAGGAATTGATTCCTGTGTCAGATTTGTCTAAGGAGAATAGACCGATCAATCAAAAATGGTCATGGGACAGAATTTTAAGATCTTGTTATATCAAACAGGCGGATGTTTTGCAAGGGTTTTATATGTTCGAAAATCAATTTAATAAAGAAGAAATAGAGAAGCATTTTGATTTTTATGAGCCTATAACCGTTCATGAATCTTCTTTGTCTCCATGTATCCATTCAATTTTGGCTGCATCCATTGATAGAATGCCAAAAGCATATGAGCAATATTTGAGGACTTCTCGTTTGGATTTAGATGATTATAATCATGAAGTTCATGAAGGTTTGCATATTACCTCTATGGCAGGTACTTGGATGTCTATTGTTGAAGGATTTGGAGGAATGCGTGTATGGGACGATGCTAGATTGACGTTCAATCCACAAATTCCACAGGAATGGAAATCTTATTCATTCAAAATCAATTTTAGAGGGTCTACTTTAAAAGTAGAGAAGACTCAAAACGATTGTAAATTCACAAATGAATCTGATAAAGATGTCACCGTTTATATGGATGACAAAGAATTTATGGTTCCTGCTAAGGAAAATGTAATAGTTGTGGGAGAAATCGTTTCATAATAAAAAAATAATAATGAAAAAACCATTCACTGTATTTATATTGTTAATTTCGGTTGTTATGCAATCACAAATTATAAAAAAAATTGAACCTGCCTTTTGGTGGGCAGATATGAAATACAATTAGGTTCAAGTAATGGTTTACGGAACCGGGATATCAAATTATACCCCGGTGGTAAAAGATAAGTTAGTTAGATTGGTAAGCGTGGATAAGTCTGAAAATAAAAACTATTTGTTTTTAAATTTGGACTTTTCACAATCTACTGCTACGAATTTTGAAATAAAATTCAAAAAGAAAGGTGTGGTGAATGATATTACGATCAACTACGAATTAAAAAGTAGAAAGAAAAACTCCGCATTAAGGGAGGGCTTTGATAGTTCGGATGCCTTGTATTTAATCACTCCGGATAGATTTGCTAACGGAAATGTATCGAATGATATAGTAGCAGGGTTAAAAGAAGAAAAAATTGATAGAAAAGATAACTATGCTCGCCATGGAGGTGATATCTTGGGGATTATAGAACATTTAGATTATATTGAAAATATGGGATTTACGGCAGTATGGCCAAGTCCTTTATTAACGAATAACATGCATATGCAATCTTACCACGGCTATGCAATGACAGATTTTTACGAAGTTGATCCTAGATTTGGTGATATGGAATCCTATAGATTGCTTTCAGAAAAAATGGAAGATAAAGGATTGAAATTAATCATGGATCAAGTATTGAATCATTGTGGTTTGGAACACTGGTGGATGAAAGATTTACCTTTTAAAGATTGGGTAAATTACCAAGAGTATTTTGAAGAAGGAAAAGAATTGCCTTATTCAAATCATAAACGAACCACCAATCAAGATATATATGCTTCTGAAAAAGATGCAGAATTGATGACAGATGGTTGGTTTACACAGGAGATGCCAGACTTAAATCAAAAAAATCCTTTTTTAGCAAAATATCTAATCCAAAACAGTATTTGGTGGATTGAAACTATGAATTTAGCAGGAATTCGTCAAGATACCTATCCCTATCCAGATAAGAATTTTATGTCTGATTGGGCGGGGGCAATCATGGAAGAATATCCAAATTTTAGTATTGTAGGAGAGGAGTGGAGTTACAATCCCTTGTTAGTTGGTTATTGGCAAACAGGAGCGAATAACAAAGACGGTTATGAGTCAAACCTGACCTCTACGATGGATTTTCCTATGCAAAGGAAAATTATTCAAGGATTGAATGAAGAAGAAACATGGTAAACGGGCCTGATCAAAATATACGAAGGCCTGGCTAATGATTTTCATTATGCGACACCAAAAGATATTATGATTTTTGCTGATAATCACGATATGAGTCGTGTTTTTACTCAATTGAATGGAAATGTGGCACATACCAAAATGGCACTGGGATATATCTTATGTATGCCTCGAATTCCTCAAATATATTATGGGACTGAAATTTTAATGAATGATTTTGACAAACCGGGAGATCACGGTTTGGTACGAACAGATTTTCCTGGAGGTTGGAGTGGAGATGAAAAAAACGCTTTTACTGGAGAGGGTTTAAACTCCCAAGAAAAAGAGATGCAATCCTTCCTGAAAACGCTATTGAATTATAGAAAAGAGAGTAAAGCAATCCATCATGGGAAAACAATACATTTTTCACCTGAAGAGGGGGTTTATGTTTTGTTTAGAAAATCTGAAGATGAAGTATTGGCAATTGTTTTAAATAAAAATAAAGAAAGTATAACACTTGATTTGAATCGATTTTCTGAAATTGGAGTGAATGGAAAATCTGTGAAAAATATCCATTCCAAAGAAGAGTTTATTTGGGATAAAGAATTAAATTTAAGTTCAGAAGGAGTTTATATTATAACCACTAAATTATAATTTTTGAGAAAATTACTTGTTTTTTGCGTTGTGAGTGTCTTGCTTTTTTCTTGTAAGGAGAAACCTAAGAAAGCGTCCGAAAAAATTATTTCGATCGAATTTTCAGAATATAAGGGTCAACTTTCTAATGGACAAATAAAACGCATCGATAGTTTTCCATCAAAATATGTAAGACCTAGAAATGTGGATGTTTGGTTGCCTGATTCGTATAATTCTGAGAGTACATATGCGGTTTTGTACATGCATGATGGACAGATGTTGTTTGATAGTACACAAACTTGGAACAATCAAGAATGGAAAGTAGATGAGACCGTAGCTTCTTTAATGGCTCAAAATAAAATAAAAAATACCATTGTTGTCGCGATATGGAATCATGCAGATATTCGACATTCAGATTATTTTCCCAAAAAACCTTTTGAATCGTTGGGAGAAAAGTTTAAAGATTCTATTATAAACAATGTAAAAAGAGGTACTGAACCTATTTTTGCGGAAGAAATTAATTCAGATAATTATTTGAAATTTTTAGTAGGTGAATTAAAACCCGTAATAGATGCTAATTTCTCAACATTAAAAGGCCCGGATAATACCGTGGTTATGGGGTCTAGTATGGGAGGTTTGATTTCTATGTATGCTATCAATGAATACCCTAAAGTATTTGTTGCAGCTGGATGTTTGTCTACGCATTGGATTGGTATTTGGACTTCAGAAAACAATCCTATCCCAGAAGCTTTTTTTTCTTACATGTCACAAAATCTACCTGCTCCTGAAACCCATAAACTGTATTTTGATTATGGAACAGAAACCTTAGATGCATCTTATATTTCCTATCAATATAGAGTGGATGAGGTTTTAAAAACGAAAGGTTATACAGAATTGAATTATAGAAATTTAAAATTTGAAGGAGCCGGTCATTCGGAGAATTCATGGAATAAGCGATTGGCAGTCCCTTTAGAGTTTTTACTTAAAAAATAGAGATATATGAAATACTTTTTCTTGTCATGTTTGTTGTCTGTAACGCTGATGATTCAAGGGCAAAATTCAGATAGAGTGTACGAAAAATTTACGGAGGAAAATTCTGAAGTAAAAGTTTACACCAACGATGGGGTGTATATTCTAAAGGCTCTTTCAGAAGAAATTATTGAAACATCTTTTATTCCAGGGAAGGAATCAGAAATAAAAGAATCTCACGCTGTTGTACTGCAGCCTAAAAAGGTATCCTATAAAGTAAAAGATTCTGAAAATGTATTGGAATTATCTACAAAAGGGATCTCCATGAAGTTGACAAAGTCACCTTTTCAAATAAATTATTTTTATAAAGATCAAAAAATAATTTCTGAAGGAAAAGGTTATGTGAATAAAGATTCCTTAGAAGTCTTGAATTTTAAACTAGATCCATCTGAAGCTCTTTATGGAGGAGGAGCTAGAGCTTTAGGTATGAATCGAAGAGGGCATCGATTAGAGTTATATAACAGAGCAGATTATGGTTATGAGACACATTCTAAGTTGATGAATTTCACGATGCCAATTGTTTTATCATCGAACAAATATTTACTTCATTTTGACAATCCTCAAATTGGTTTTTTGGATTTGGATAGTACTCAAAATAATACATTGAACTATGAGACCATTGGTGGGAAAAAAACGTATCAAATTGTTGTTGGAGATTCTTGGGAGCAGATTTTAAACTCATATACAAATTTAACAGGGAAACAGCCCTTACCACCAAGATGGGCTTTGGGGAACTTTGCAAGTAGATTTGGGTATCATTCAGAGCAAGAAGCTAGAGAAGTAGTGGCAAAATTTAAGGAAGATGAGATTCCTTTGGATGCTATTATTTTAGACTTGTATTGGTTTGGAAAGGATATCCAAGGGACGATGGGGAATTTTGAGTTTTTAAAAGATTCTTTTCCAACTCCTAAAAAAATGATTGCGGATTTTAAAGATGAAGGTATAAAAACTGTATTGATTACTGAGCCTTTTGTGTTGAATACCTCTAAAAAATGGGAGGAGGCAGTAGCAAAAGAAATTCTCGCAAAAAATGATAAAGGAGTACCTTATGTCTATGATTTTTATTTTGGAACGACTCGTCTTATTGATATTTTTAAAGAAGAAGGTAAAAGTTGGTTTTGGGAGATTTATAAGGAATTCACAAGCTGGGGAGTCGCTGGTTGGTGGGGTGATTTAGGAGAACCTGAAGTGCATCCTTCAGATTTGACACATGCCACAGGTACTGCTGATGAGGTTCATAATGTATATGGTCATTATTGGGCCAATTTGGTCTCTGAAGGGTATCAAAAGGATTTTCCAGAAAAACGCCCTTTTATTTTAATGAGAGCAGGCTATTCGGGGTCTCAAAGATTTGGAATGATTCCATGGTCGGGTGATGTGAACAGAACCTGGGGTGGATTGCAATCTCAGATGGAAATAGCTTTGCAAATGGGCATGCAGGGAATGGCATATATGCATTCTGACTTGGGTGGTTTTGCCGGTAATTATGAAGATGATGAGCTGTATACACGTTGGTTGCAATATGGAGTTTTTCAACCGATATTTAGACCTCATGCACAGGAAGAATTGGCTTCGGAACCTATTTTTAAAAAGGAAGAAACAAAATTATTAGCGAAAAGCGCTATAGAATTACGCTATCAATTGTTGCCCTATAATTATACTATTGCCTTTGAAAACAACCAGAATGGAACACCTTTGATGCGTCCGCTATTGTTTGAAGAACCTGACAATACATCTATGTTTTCAGTTTCAAATACATATTTATGGGGTAAAGATATTTTAGTGCATCCAGTTGTCAATAAAGGAGAGAAAAGTGATACTATTTATTTCCCAAAAACAAATAATTGGTTTGATTTTTACTCTGAGAAAAAATTCATTGCAGGTACCGCTCATGAGGTAGAGTTAGTAAAGGAACATATTCCTGTTTATATAAGGGGTGGAGCTTTTATACCAATGATCAAAACGATTCAAACAACAGAGGATTATTCTTTAGAGAAGTTTGATTTGCATTTTTATTATGACAAAGAGGTCAAAGAAAGCAATGGGGAATTATATAAAGATAATGGAAAGACTCCTAATGCTTTTGAAAATGGGGTATATGAAATTATTCGATTTACGAGTAAGCTAAAATCAAATGAAATTAATATTTCTGTAAAATCAGAAATAGGTAGTTTGAATAACAGAACATCAAAAGAGATGACTGTGATCATTCATGCTGTAGAAAAATCTCCTAGAAAGGTTTTGGTTAATGGGAAAAAAGTAGCGTTTACCTTCTCAGATAATAAATTGAGTGTAGTTGCAAAAATTGAGAAAAAAGATAAAATTAAGATATGCTTGTAAAAAATAAGAACCTTAACTTTCTGACTTTATTACTACTGAGTTTATTGATGACTTCTTGTGGTAATGAAAAAATGGATAAAGCGGAAGCTCCATTTGTTTGGGAAGCTGCAAATGTGTATTTCATGCTAACGGATCGTTTTCATAATGGAGATACTTCCAATGATACTCATTTTGGAAGAGATTCAGAAACAGGTGTTTTAAGAGGTTTTGAAGGGGGAGATTTGAAAGGAATTTCCCAAAAAATTGAAGAAGGTTATTTTGATAGGTTGGGAGTAAATGCTATATGGATGACACCTTTAATGGAACAGGTGCATGGCTATGTGGATGAAGGGACAGGTGTTACCTATGGTTATCACGGTTATTGGATGAAAGATTGGACTGTATTGGACCCCAATTTTGGAACCAAAGAAGATTTAAAGCAAATGATTGAAACGGCACATGCACATGGAATTCGTGTGTTGCTAGATGCCGTTATTAATCATACCGGGCCTAGTACGGAATTAGATCCGGCATGGGAAAGTGAATGGGTAAGAACGCATCCAGCTTGTACATATAAAAATTATGAAACAACCGTGTCTTGCACTTTGGTTGAAAATCTTCCGGATCTCAAAACAGAATCCAATCAAAATGTTTCATTGCCTAAAGAATTGGTTGCTAAATGGAAGTCAGAAGGTAGGTATCAGGACGAAATGAACGAATTAAAAGTCTTTTTTGAAAGGACGGGCCTGCCAAAAGCGCCTAGGTTTTACATCATGAAATGGCTTACGGATTACATAGAAGAATTTGGGATAGATGGGTATCGTGTGGATACAGTGAAACATACCGAGGAGTCTATTTGGAAAGAGTTTAAGGAATTGTGTAACCATTCGTTTGGTGTGTGGAAAAAAAACAATCCGGAAAAAGTGTTAGACGATAATGACTTTTTTACGGTTGCTGAAGTTTATAATTTTAACATTAGTACAGCGACAGCTTTTGACTTTGGTGACAAAAAAGTGAATTATTATGAAAATGGATTTAATAGCGTCATAAATTTTGAGTTTAAGTACAATGCTAAAAGTAGTTATGAAGAATTATTTTCTAGATATAGCACTATTTTAAATGACGAGTTGAAAGGGAAATCAGTAATGAATTACTTTACATCCCATGATGATGGACAACCTTTTGATGCGAAAAGGGAAAAAAATTATGAATCAGCAATAAAATTATTGTTGACTCCTGGAATATCTCAAATTTATTATGGAGATGAGTCGGATAGACCACTAATTATTGAAAATACAAATGGGGATGCAACCTTGCGATCTCTTATGAATTGGGATGCCATTGAGAATGCTAAAGAAACCCAACAAAAAATTGCTCATTGGGGTAAGTTGGGGAATTTTAGAACTCAGCACCCGAGCGTTGGGGCTGGTGTTCACAAGATGATCACAGAAAAGCCATATAGTTTTTCTAGGATTTATAAGAATAATACTTATGAGGATAGAGTTGTAGTTGGTTTGGACCAATCGAAGGGAGTAAAAAAATTGATTGTTGGATCTGTTTTTGAGGATGGATCTGTTTTGTTTGATGAATACTCTAATAGTGAGGTGACTGTGAGAAATGGGAGCGTTGAGGTAGATTCTCCTTTTGATATTGTTTTGTTAGCATTGAAAAATTAAATTATGAAAAAAGTAAGTAGCTGTTTATTGGTGTTATTGATTATTTGTGCGTGTACTATGCAAACGTCTAAAAAAGAAATGTCTTCTAAAAAAGAGGAAAAAAAAGTAGTGTATCAAGTTTTTACAAGGTTGTTTGGGAATACAAATTCTACAAATAAGCCCTGGGGTACTCTGGAAGATAATGGAGTAGGTAAATTTGAAGATTTTACAGACAAAGCATTAAAGGAAATTAAGGATTTGGGAGTTACACATATTTGGTACACAGGAGTGTTACATCATGCGATGGTTACAGATTACACCGAGTTTGGTATTTCTAACGATGATCCAGATGTGGTAAAGGGTAGAGCAGGTTCTCCCTATGCCGTGAAAGATTATTACAATGTAGATCCTGATTTGGCAGTGAATCCTAAAAATAGAATGAAAGAGTTTGAGGGTCTAATTGCAAGAACACATAAATCAGGTATGAAGGTGATTATTGATATCGTACCCAATCATATTGCTAGAAAATATGAAGGTAAATCGAATCCAGAAGGAGTTGTTGATTTTGGTGCGAACGATGATACGAGTTTAGTGTATGCAAAAGATAACAATTTTTATTATGTAGTAGGAGAGGATTTTAAGGTGCCTGCACCGTTAAATGATTACAAATCTTTAGGAGGAGAATTAAATAAAGATATCGATGGAGCGTTTTTTGAAAGACCTGCGAAATGGACAGGTAATGGTTCTAGATTGGCTCAACCACATTTTTATGATTGGTATGAGACCGTAAAAATTAATTATGGAATAAAACCTGATGGGACGAAGGATTTTAAGTCTTTACCAGAAGGATATGATAAAGAATCTTACCAAAAGCACTATGCGTTTTGGAAGGAACAAGACATACCTGATTCTTGGGGTAAATACAAGGAGATCGCACTTTTCTGGTTAGAAAAGGGAGTAGATGGTTTTAGATATGATATGGCTGAAATGGTGCCTGTTGAGTTTTGGAGTTATTTGAACTCATCTATAAAAATGGAAAACCCAGATGCATTTCTTTTAGCTGAGGTTTATAACCCGGCGTTGTATAGAGATTATATTCACAAAGGAAAGATGGATTATTTGTACGATAAAGTAGCTCTTTATGATACGATCAAAGGGATTGTAAAAGGGCATGGAAGTACAGATGCTATTCCGGAGATTGTTCATAGTTTAGATGATATTGAACATCATATGCTGCATTTTTTAGAGAATCATGATGAGCAACGTTTTGCGAGTCCGGATTTTGGAGGAGATTCGAAAAAAGTAAACCCAGCAATGGTTGTTTCGGCAACCTTGACCACATCACCAACAATGATTTATTTCGGTCAGGAGGTAGGCGAAAAAGCAGAAGAAAATGCTGGATTTGGAACTCCAACGAGAACTTCTATTTTTGATTATATTGGTGTTCCTGCCCATCAACGTTGGATGAATGAAGGAGCATTTGATGGTGGTCAACTATCTGAAGAGGAAAAAAGTTTGCGAGAATTTTACAAAACGTTAATGAATTTTACATTGTCAAGTTCTGCCTTGATGGGATCGTATTATGATCTTCATACTTACAATAGAGGATTTAAATCGTACGATTCTAATAAAGTATTCTCATTTGCGCGTTGGTCAGAATCAGAACGTCTTTTCATAATCTCGAATTTTGAAAATTTGTCTAAAGAATTCGAATTGCTACTTCCAAAAGAGTTGATCGCTGAATTGAAATTGACGAAAAACTCTTATGAGTTGATAGATCAACTTTACGGAAACAAAACAGTATTAAAAATAGAAAATGGAGTAGGTATTATTCCCGTAAAATTAGATTTGTTAGGTTCCTTAATTTTTAAGATTAAATAATGGTATTTTATATGTATTAAATACATGTATTGCGTGTGTTTAAAGGCTTTTTATGTTGTTCATAGTTTCGAAATCGATATAGTATCGATAGTTGTTGTCAGTTCAAATATGATATAATATATTTGATGAAAATTAAACGATAACTTATGATTTTAATAGCAGACGGAGGTTCAACTAAGGTAGATTGGATTGCTTTAGATGAAAATAAAAATCAATTGTTTAAGGTAAGAACCCCTGGTTTGAACCCTGCAGTTGTTCAAGAAAAAGTCTTGAAAGAAAGACTACTTTCGGCAAAAGAATTTTCAGAAAATTTAGACAGAGTAACACAAATTTTCTTTTACGGAGCTGGATGTGGAACGGTTGTGGCGAGAAAAATTTTGAGGAATCTCTTCGAAGAACTTTTTGTAAATGCAGAGGTTGTTGTCGAAGAAGATATGTTAGCTGCTGTTTATGCTGCGACTGGTAGTGATCCCGCTATTGTATGTATCTTAGGAACTGGTTCTAATAGCTGTTATTATGATGGTGAAGAGGCTCATATGAAGACTGTATCTTTGGGGTATTTGTTGATGGATGAGGCTAGTGGGAACTATTTTGGAAAAAGATTGATTCGAAATTATTATTACAAAACTATGCCGGATCACATTGCTAAAAAGTTTGAAGAATCTTATGATTTGTCTCCGGATACAATTAAACATCATTTATACAAAGAACCTAATCCAAATACATATTTAGCAGATTTCGCAAGCTTTATGTTTCAATTTAAAGAAGAGCAGTATGTAAAAGATTTAATGGAGTCTGGATTCGATGAATTCTTTATATCAAGAGTTTTGCCATTTAAAAAGGATAAGTCAACTCCAATATACTTCATTGGTTCTATTGCACATTACTTCTATGATATCTTGGAAAAAGTAGCTGATAAATATGAATTGAATTTAGCAGGTGCTATTCAGCGTCCGATAGATAATTTGATCAAATACCACAAAGAGTTTTTAATCAAATAACTCTAATGTTCTTTCTAAGGCCATACCTCTAGATCCTTTGATTAAATAGGTAGCTTTTTGAGGGGTGAAAGAATTTTTGAAAGCTTCAAAGGTTGAATGTAAATTCGCTTTTGAGGCTTTTGTTTTGTCAAAATATTGCCCAATTAAATGTATCTCATCAAAGCCTAGTGATTCAACTTTGTTAACGATTTCTTGGTGTTCAAAATCACTGGCATCTCCCAATTCAAACATATCTCCCAGGATAATTACTTTGTTTTTAGCCGCAGTTTTTTCAAAATTGTTTAAAGCAGCATCCATACTAGTAGGATTCGCATTGTAGGCATCCAATATTATTTGAGCAGATTTTTTTGAAATAATTTGTGATCTGTTGTTCGTTGGAACATACGCTTCAATTGCTTCTTTGATTTTTGAAGCTTCAATATTAAAGTATTCTCCGATAGCAATAGCTGCACTAATGTTGGAGAAGTTATATTCTCCAATTAGATTCGTTTTTATTTCTAAGTCTTTATAAGAAATTTTTAAAAAAGGCGCGTTTTGAATTAGTTGCGTCGAACTTCCAAATGGAATCGTGTTCATTCCTTGGGTAAGCTCTTTTTGAATTGTGTCATTTGTATTGACAAAAACCTTTTGATTGTTTTCTTTGATAAAGGTATATAGTTCTGATTTTCCTTTGATGACTCCTTCTATTCCTCCAAAACCTTCTAAATGGGCTTTTCCAAAATTTGTTATATAACCAAAGTTAGGCTCTGTAATGTTTGATAAAAAGGCTATTTCTTTCTGGTGATTTGCGCCCATTTCAATAATACCAAATTCAGTTTGTTCCTTTAAAGATAAAAGGGTCAAAGGAACCCCAATATGATTGTTCAAATTACCAACCGTTGCTGTTGTTTTATATTTTTGGGAGAGTACCGCATTAATCAATTCCTTAGTAGTTGTTTTTCCGTTACTACCGGTTAATGATAAAATAGATGTGTTTAGTTGTTTTCTATGGAAGTTAGCTAGTTTTTGAAGCGCTTCAAGAACATCAGCTACGAATATAGTTTTCTCAGAAGTTTTAAATTCTTCTTCGTCGATTATGGCAAATGAAGCACCTTTTTGTAACGCGTTTTTAGCAAAAGCATTTCCATTGAAATTATCTCCTTTAAGAGCAAAAAATATGCTGCCTTTTTCTATGGTTCTAGTATCCGTAGTTATTCCGTTACTTGATCTGAAAAGCTCGTATAGTTTTGCCGTTTCCATATGTAGATGTATTTACCAAAAAAACCTTACTAATTTTAGTAAGGTCTTTTCTGTTGAATTATTGTAGTTGTTATTTGTTGAATTGTGTTTTTCTAGACTGAGTCATATTACCAACCTTATCTAATGCACAGCGGAATCCGATAAACTCTGTTGCCATGTATTGAGGTAGGTATCTTCTTTGTGCAGGGTCTAACCAAAATTCTCGATCTCTCCAAGACCCTCCTTTGTAGACTCTTGTTCGGTCTCCAATCAATGTAGATCGCTTTTTGTCATCATATTTAGTTTCAAATTCACCTGTTTCATAGTCAAATGTAGTAACAGGATCTAAAGGTGAATTGTACATTCTCGGAACGTTGTCTGTTTCTGTCAAATCAATACTATAATGTCTCGAATTCGAAAGATCTCCATCTCCTAAACTAGAATTGTCAGATTGTGTGTAGTTTGATCTAAGTTGAGCGTCCTCTTTTGTGATGGGCTCATAGATAACTTTTCCAGGGACGTTTTTCGAAATAATTCTACCGTTAGGTAGTGTATCATATATAACATCTTCATAATCTGCAATAATTACGTTTCCATCTGCGTCAATTGATTTTTTCATGAAAAGATTTCCCCTAACATAATTAAAATCGTTCATTTCAGTATCAATATGAGGTCTGTAAACATCATACACCCATTCGGCAACATTCCCGGCCATGTCATATAAACCAAAAGCATTCGGAGGATACGATTTTATTCTGTTGGTGATGTCCGCACCATCATTACTCCATCCGGCTAATCCACTATAATCACCTCTTCCTTGTTTGAAATTAGCTAATTGATCTCCTCTGTTTTTAGTTGAATTATTACGTGTATATCTTCCTTTCCAAGGATATTTTTTTCTTCCTCTTAAATTGTTTCGGTCTCTGTTTTCAATTTGAGCCTTTGCTGCGTATTCCCACTCTGCTTCTGTAGGAAGTCTAAAATCAGGGTACAAAATTCCATCACTGGGTTTTACGTGACGTCCTTTCATTCCTTTTCTACCAGTAATGGTATCTTTCTTGATGTCAGACCTTGTAATACTTTTAAGTCCTTTGTCATAGATGGTTTGGTCTCCATCAAACAATAAATTTGGATTTGAGTAATAGGCTTCGGTATTGAAATGATTTTTACCTTCTACAACAATAGAATCTTCATTAAATAAATTTTTAAGCAATCCAAGATCCATCAATACTTTTTCGTTTACACGATCCGTTCTCCATTCGCAAAAATCATTTGCTTGCGACCAGCTAACACCCACTACTGGGTAATTTGCATAAGCAGGATGTCTTAAATAGGTTTCACACAAAGATTCATTACTTCCCATAGCATTTCTCCAAACCAATGTATCAGGCATTGCTGCTTCATAAATGTGACTGTAGTCATCCGCTCTAGGAGGAAATACTCTTTCTAACCATTTAAGGTACAGCAAATATTCAGAGTTTGTAACTTCCGCTTCATCCATATAAAAGGAGCGAACTTGCATTCTTTTTGGTGTGGTGTTCCAATCAGACATAATATCATCTTGAACACTCCCCATCGTGAAAGTACCTCCTTCAACCAATACCATTCCTAACGGTGTTTTTTGCTCTTTGTATTTGTTGTCAATAGCAAATCCCCCATAGTCAGGGTCATTAAATTCCCAACCTGTTAAAGTAGAGGTGGTTGAACTTTTATTTGATGTAGAAAATAGACTACAACTCACGATGCCTATTGATAATAGGGCAATGGCTAAATATTTTATCTTAAACAAATTTTGCATATTTGAAATAATATTACGGGGTATACTAATCTTGGCGCAATCTACACTAATTATGGTTTTTTTGCAATAAATAGATGTTAAAAATCCTCTTGATTTAATTAGATTATTGGTTTTAATGTCTTTTAATAACGATTTGTTTTTTTCTTTATTATGTCATATCTTGCAAACCTGAACAAATTTGACTATCTTATTGTAATATGGCGGGAAAAATCATCAAAATTTTATTTGTATTTCTATTGTTTTTCTCTTTGAAAAGTTTTTCTCAGAAAACGGTAAGAAAGTCCATTTCATTGGATTGGGAAATGAGCAAAGAATTGGAAGTGTCAAATGGTATAATATTGACATACCCACTTGTGAAAGGTAATTTTCTGGATGCTTCTGGAATTCCTTCTTTTTACGAAAATTGGTTAGTTCCTGCAAATGTTTCAGGGGTAAATCATTCCTTAGAAAATGTAGTATATGAGACGGTTGATTCTCGGTTTCTTCAACAGATAAGTATAGAAGCTATGCCATTTTCTTTAAAAAGTAGTTTGCATATATCGTATGCGAATAAAATGCGTTCAGCTTCCTTTTCATTAACCCCAATGATAAGAGAAGGGGGTATTGTGAAAAAAATTGTTTCTTTTGATTTGCTTTATACGTTAAACTCTCAAGCAAAAAAAACTGAAGCTTTATCAGATTTTTCTGATTCTGTCTTGGCGTCTGGAACATGGTTTAAATTTTCGATAGACAAAACGGGTGTTTTTAAAATTGATAAGACTTTTTTAAACAGTCTTGGTGTTTCAACAGATGGTTTGGACCCAAGAAACATAAGGATTTACGGGAATGGTGGTGAAATGTTGCCAAATTTAAATTCTGATTTTAGACATGATGATATTCAAGAAAATGCAATTTTTGTAAATGGGGAAGCTGATGGTGTTTTTAACGATTCTGATTATGTTCTTTTTTATGGACAAGGAGCTCACGATTGGATAAAAGAAGATGAGAATACAATTTTTCATAGAAAAAATATTTATTCCGAAAAGGCCTTTTATTTTTTAAATGTTGATTTAGGACCAGGAAAAAGGGTTGCAGATGCCCCAGAAGTAACAGAGACTTCTACAGATGTAGTTTCAACATTTAAAGACCATTTGTTTAACGAGGTTGATAGAGTGAATTTAATTGGAGCAGGACAACAATGGTTTGGAGATTCTTTTTTAGTTCAGAATACTAGAAATTATTCATTTTCCTTAAATAATATTGATACCGCAAAAGATGTATATTTTAAAGTGAGAGCTGCATCAACCGCAACAATAGTAACGAATCTAAATGTGTCGGTAAACAGCACTGCTTTGTTTAATTTGAGTTTTTCTGCAATATCGGGAATTACCAAAGCTAGTGCTTCCGTTAAAAGTGAAGAATTGGATATAGATGACGCTTCATTGAATATTCAGTTGGCGTATAATAATAAGGGAAATCCAGGTGCCGAGGCTTTTTTGGATTATATTGAAGTTATAGGAGATAGGTTTTTAATTGCTGATGGAATTCAATTTGGATTTAGAAATTTTATATCTCAAGAGCCGTCAAAGGTTTTAGAGTATGTGGTTCAGAACAAAAATCAAGTCAATATGATTTGGGATGTTTCAAACCCTTTAGAACCTCAGAACTTAATAAATCAAAGTGGCGGAGATGATTTTCATTTTAAAAAGAATTCAGGGAGCTTGGGAGAGTATCATGTAGTTAGTAATTCTAATTTTTATTTGCCTGAAGTAGTTCAGCAAGGTGCAATTTCCAATCAAAATTTACGTGGCTTAAGAGATATTCAATATCTACTTATAACAAAAGAAAACTTTGTTAGTCATGCACAGCGATTGGCAAGCTATCATTCTTCAAACTCTAATTTAAGTACTAAAGTAGTTTCGTTAAATCAGATTTATAATGAATTTGGATCCGGGAGTCCTGATGTAACCTCAATCAGGGATTTTGTCAAATATTTATACGATAATGCCACTAGTGATGCTAATAAAATAAAGTATCTATGTATGTTTGGAGATTCTTCTTATGACTATAAAGATCGTATCTCTGGGAATAATAATATAGTTCCTGTGTATTTGGCTCATAAGAGTTTTGATCTTGTGGGTTCTTATGTGACGGATGACTATTATGGTATGATGGACAGTATTGAGGGGAAGATGAAATCTACCGATAAGCAAGATGTTGCTACCGGAAGAATTTTGGTTTCTGATGATGCTCAAGCAACGATAGTTGTTGATAAAATTTTGGCTTATTATAATAATAGTTCATTCGAGAATTGGCATAACCAAGTAACTTTGGCAACGGATGATTTAGATAATGCTAGTGAATTTGTGTTTCAAACGGATATGGATGAAATAGCAGACTCTATAGTTTTAAAAAAACCACAATATAATATTAAGAAAATTTATTCTGATGCATATGTGAAGCAACAAACTACGGGAGGAACCAGATATCCTGATGTAAATGCTGCAATAACGAATTCATTAGAAAAAGGAACGTTGCTTTTTAATTATTTTGGTCATGGAGGAGAACAAGGATTTGCATCTGAAAGAATTTTTACGATTCCTGATATCAAGTCGCTTGTTAACTTTGAAAAATCTCCTTTGTTTATTACAATCACTTGTGATTTTACCAGATTTGACAACCCGGCGAGATTTACTGCTGGAGAAGAAATGATTACCAGTAGGATTGGTGGAACTGGTAATATGATATCCACAACAAGGGAAGTTTATATTTCTTATGGAAGGATTTTTAATAAAATCCTTACACCAAAAATATTAGGATATGACGGTAATGAGAATTCTATTGCTGTAAATTTAATGCATTCTAAAAACGAGGTAAGCCCAAAGTCAAGTCAAAAATTTTTTATTTTTTACTTAGGAGATCCGGCAATGAAACTAGCCAGACCTGGACCAAGTGTTGCGATCACTCATATAAATGGTGTGGATATAAGTCAACCACATGATACCTTAAAGGCCTTATCAGAAATTAATATTGCTGGTGAAGTTAGAGATTCGGATGGAGAAATTTTGACAGGATATAATGGAAACTTATCTACAACTATCTTCGACAAACCTACAAATAGAGAAACCTTGAATAATAAAGGGTTTACAGATAATAATGGAGCTCCATTGATTATGGAGTTTGAAACACAAGAAAATGCCGTTTTTAAAGGAAAGTCTGAGGTTGTTAATGGGGTTTTTAATTTTGATTTCATTGTGCCTAAGGATATCAAAATTTCCTATGGTTCAGGGAAAATTAGTTTGTATGCCTTCGATGATGAATCAGGAAAGGGTGGATTTGACTTAAAAACCGTAGTTGGGGGTGTAAATGATGATGCTGATAAGGATTTTACAGGGCCTTCTATAGAATTGTTTTTGAACGATGAGTCATTTCAAGATGGAGGAAATACCAGTGCTATACCGAAATTGATCGCTAAATTATCTGATGAAAGTGGGATAAATACATCCTCTGGTGCTATTGGGCATGCGATTACGGTTGTAATAGATGGAGATGAAGGAAATCCAATTCAGTTAAATGAGTTTTATGAGGCGGAAACTGGTGATTTTACCAAAGGAAATGTTAATTATACTTTAAGAAAATTGGAGCCTGGAGAACATTCTCTGAAATTAAAAGTTTGGGATACATACAATAATGCATCTGATAAAACGTTAACATTTACAGTTACAAGTAGTGATGAGTTTGTGTTGGAAAACGTGTTGAATTATCCGAATCCTTTTGTAAATTATACTGAATTTTGGTTTACCCATAATCAACCGAATGAATTATTGAATGTGAAAATTTATGTGTATACGGTTTCAGGTAAATTAATAAAATCGATATCTGAAGTTGTGCAAACAACAGGGAGTTTGTCTAGAACTATTTCTTGGGATGGGAAAGATGATTTTGGAGATAAAGTAGGTAAAGGAGTTTACGTATATAAAATAGAAGTTACAAATGTTATTAGTGGCGTTAAGGCCGAGAAATTTGAAAAATTAGTATTGCTTCAATAAGCAGAAAATAAATTAAATATATGAAAAGAAAAATAGGGGTGTTTTTGATTCTTTTAGGAACTGTTTTAAACGTTAAAGCACAGGCTCCTGAGCCAAATCCAATCCAAACAGGAGTTCCATTACTATTAATATTGTCTGATGCAAGAGCTTCTGGTCAAGGGGACGTTGGGGTAGCAACTACTTCGGATGCGAATTCCATATATCATAATTCAGCAAAGATGGCTTTTAATACTTCAGAGTATTCCGTTGGTGTAAATTACACGCCCTGGTTGCAAAGTTTAGTCGATGGTTTATTTGTTGGTGGTGGATCTATTATCAATAGAATTGATGAAAGAAGTGCATGGGGTGCAGATATTAGATATTTTTCTTTAGGGGATATCGACTTATACGACGATGGAGGAAATAGTACTGGAAGTGCGAATCCATATGAGTTTTCTGCATCTGGTTCTTATGCTTTGAAGTTGAGTGATTATTTTTCAATGGGGGTTGCATTGCGTTATATGCGTTCTGATTTTAAAATAACAGGAACAGATCAAAATTTGAATACTGTAAATGGTTTTGGTGTGGATGTTTCTGGTTTTTATCAATCAGCTGAGAGGAACTACGGAAGCTTTAATGGTAGAATTCGTGCAGGTTTTAATATTTCAAATATGGGGCCTAAAGTGTCTTATACTGCAGGAAGAGAAGATTTTATTCCTACTCAATTACGTTTAGGGGGTGGGTTTGATTTTATCATAGATAATTATAATACATTGGCGTTGACATTACAGTTGTCTAAATTGTTAGTACCAACACCACCTATTAGAGATGAAAGTGGAAATGTTATCAAAGGAAAAGAGGATAATGTAGGTTGGGTAGAAGGAATGTTTCAGTCCTTTGGAGATGCACCTGATGGTTTTGGAGAAGAAATGCAAGAAGTCAATATTGGTTTTGGTGCAGAATATGTTTACAATGACTCATTTGCTTTGCGTGGTGGATATTATCATGAAAGTGAAATGAAAGGAAATAGACAATATTTTACCATGGGGGGTGGTTTAAAAGCCAAGGCTTTTAATATAGATTTATCATATTTGGTAAACGCTGCTTCAGCCTACAACCCATTAGAAAGTACTTTGCGTTTTTCTTTATCATTTGATTTAGGAGATATTTACGATAACTTCTAAGTTATTGATATTAAAAATATTTAAATATCTTAAAGCATTCAAGTTTACTTGTTTGGTTTAAGATATTTTTTTTGATGAAATGTTGGTGGCTATGCTTATGTGTGTATTTTAGCGTTTCTAATTTCAATTTTGTTGATTAAATAAGATTATATGGCAATTTATTCTGTAATTACTGGAACTGGAAGTTCTATCCCTTCTGAAATAAAAAAGAATAGTGACTTTATGAATAGTACTTTTCTTAATGAAGACGGTACTCCCTTTAAGAGTGATAATTCAGTTATTATTGATAAATTCAAACAGATTACCGGTATAGAAGAAAGGCGTTATGCCGTAGATTCTCAAAATGCTTCTGATTTAGCTTTCATAGCAGCAGATAAGGCTATTGAAAATGCAGGGATCAACAAAAATGACATCGATCAAATAATAGTTGCTCATAATTTTGGAGATGTAAAAAAAGGGAGTGTTCAAGGAGATACATTGCCAAGTTTAGCATCCAAGGTTAAAAATAAATTAGGGATATTAAATGCAAATTGTGTTGCTTATGATTTGCTATTTGGATGTCCTGGTTGGATACAAGGTATTATACATGCAGAGGCATTTATCAAGTCGGGTATGGCAAAGAACATACTTGTAATCGGAACAGAAACTTTATCAAGGGTAGTTGATGATTATGATAGAGATTCTATGATTTATGCGGATGGTGCTGGTGCAGTTATAATTCAAGCTACTGAAAGTTCTGATAATAAAGGGATTATTAGTTATGGTGCAAAAACCTTTACTGAGGAGGAAACGAATTATTTGTTTTTCGGAGAATCCTACAAAACGGATGGAAAAGAAAACACGTCATATATTAAAATGCATGGTAGAAAAATCTATGAATTCGCTTTAAATAATGTGCCTAATGCAATGAAAGAGATTTTAGATACAAGTGGGTATAAGATATCAGATGTAAAAAAAATATTGATACACCAAGCGAATGAAAAGATGGATGAGGCAATCATCAAGCGCTTTTATCGATTGTATAAATCTCAAGCTCTGGAAGGAATTATGCCTATGAGTATTCATAAATTGGGAAATAGTTCTGTTGCAACTGTACCTACTTTATTGGATTTAATTTTAAATAATAAAATGGAAGGTCATAAAATTGAGCAAGGGGATATAGTCATTTTTGCTTCTGTAGGAGCAGGGATGAATATAAATGCAGTGGTATATAAATTTTAATTTTTATACAAACTGTATTTCAAAGAGTTGAGCAAGATGTTTCGTGATTTTTTGCTTTACTTCAGCTTCTGGAATTTTTCTACCAAGTTCCGCTTCCATTGATGTCACTGATTTACCTTTTATTCCACAAGGAATGATATTATCAAAATAACCTAAGTCGACATTTACATTTAGTGCAAACCCATGCATGCTAACCCATCGACTGCATCGAACACCTAACGCACAAATTTTTCTAGCGAACGGAGTCTCTGTATCAAACCAAACACCGGTTTCACCTTTACTACGCTCAGCATTTAATCCATATTCCTTTAAAGTTAATATAATAGCTTCTTCAAGAAATCGAAGATATTTATGGATGTCAGTAAAAAAATTTTCCAAATCTAAAATGGGATAACCAACAATTTGCCCGGGTCCGTGATAAGTAATATCTCCACCTCGATTGCTTTTATAGAAGTTAGCTCCTTTCGCCTCCAACTGTTTTTCATTTAAAAGCAAATTACTAAGGTCTCCTCTTTTTCCTAAGGTATACACATGGGGATGTTCAACAAAAAGTAAGAAGTTATTTGTAGGTTTTTCAGTTTTATTATTTCTATTCTGCATTTTTGTGGCAACAATCTCGTCGAATAATTCTACTTGATAATCCCACGCCTCTTGGTAACCTTTTAAGCCTAAATCCTGTATCTGTACTTTTTTGTTCATGTTACTAATAAAATGCCTGTTTTGTAGATTGCAAAGGTCTGAAAAATAACTGACTTTCGCTGACTTTGATAAAGACTAGTTTTTTAAGGTTTTCATAAGAACTCAATTTGTTTAAAAGTGTATTTTTGTACAAAACAGATTTCATGTCAATAGAAGTAAATAATATATCAAAGAGCTATGATAATCAAAAAGCTCTGGATCATGTGTCTTTTAAAATTGCCAAAGGTGAGGTTGTAGGTTTTTTGGGGCCTAACGGAGCTGGGAAATCGACGTTAATGAAGATTATTACAGGGTATATTGATTCTTTTGATGGTGAGGTTTTTGTTGAAGGTGTCTCCGTAAAAAAAGATTTAAAATTTGTTCAGAACAATATTGGGTATTTACCAGAATCTAATCCATTATACAATGAAATGTATGTATTGGAGTATTTAACTTTTATAACTGAAATTCATGGAGTTGATAAACAAGAAATTCATACTTCGATTGTTAAAGTTGGATTGGGGTCTGAGTCGCATAAGAAGATAAAGGAACTTTCCAAAGGATACAAGCAAAGGGTAGGGATTGCTGCTGCCTTGATTCATGATCCTGTAATATTGATTCTTGATGAACCAACCACAGGACTGGATCCGAATCAATTGATTGAAATTAGAGCTTTGATTAAGGAACTTGGGGAAACCAAGCTAGTATTGCTTTCTACACATATTATGCAGGAAGTTGAGGCTGTTTGCGATAGAGTGTTAATGATAAAAAAAGGTAAAATAGTTGCCGATGAAAACTTACAATTATTAAAAGATAAACAAGATCAAGTTATTGATGTTGAGTTTGATTATCATATTGAAGAACGTTTTCTAAAAAGTATCCCGAATATTAAAAATATAAAATCTCTTGGAGGATCAGCGTGGCAATTAAGTTTTGTTATTAAGGAGGATATGCGTTCTGAAGTTTTTGATTTTGCCACAGAAAACGGTTTGAAAATCGTTCAAATGAATACTCAAAATAAAAACTTAGAATCGTTGTTTTATGAGTTGACTAATTAATGTCGCTGCATTCAAGTTTGTAACGCAACAAACGTTGCTTTTTTTAAGTTGAGTCTAAGCTACAAAATTTAGCTCAGATTCCATTATTTCTTTAGGTGTTTTAAAACCAATAATTTTTCGGGGTCTATTGT
>Ga0209223_10001479_pt1 | contig 25480 bp, 22 predicted proteins | sample COG_06_FD_184750 | JGI IMG/M metagenome (GOLD analysis project Ga0209223, IMG submission 184750) | Pelagic Microbial community sample from North Sea - COGITO 998_met_06 (SPAdes) (version 2) | ecosystem: Environmental > Aquatic > Marine > Neritic zone/Coastal water | place: Helgoland, sampling...
CAATTTCAATTTGCTCATTGGTTTCCAAATTCAAGAGGTTCTTGCACTGGAACTCATCGAATTTATTTAGGCCTTGAAAGTTCATTATGAATTCACCAGGAATTCCACTTTTAATGGTTAAAGGAACTTCTAAATGCTCTTCTGTGGGGTCAATGTAATTGACCATACTTTCTTCTCCAGCATAATCCATCCACATATTTACGGCTCTTGAATCAGGAACTTTTAGTGGCTGAAGATCTAACTCATCCACACCAGAGAAAGCCATATAATCTTTTCTCAAATAGACGGAGCTGGCAAATGAATTTTCTTGATTGGTAACCTTCACCCTGAATTCTTCCTTGGGTGTGTTTTTAAACCATTCACTTGTATTAAGATCTGATCGAAGGTCAGTCGTAGGGTCAATAGTTAACGTGGTTGCAAATAGGACATTTATCCAGAAACCTTGACCAGGAGGAATAAAAGCTCCAGCACCGCGGCTGTTGTATTGATTCGAGTCTGCATCGAAATACCAGAACTCATTACCAATTATCATTCCGATGCCGATAAAATTTGATAGAACGGACGAAAAATCTAAAAAACCTGGAAGTGGGTTTCCTATTAAATTCCATCTAGATCCAGAAGCATCCACTGGTATGTTGGTTGTTGCCACATTTATGGAACTACCCGTAAAGTTCCATGCTTTCGCGTTCCAAGTTGTTAAGTTATCTCCTAACCAAGTTTCAAAGCCTTGGCCTAAGCCCATTGGATTGGTCACATTTGTGACTGGGGTATAATCATCAGCAACGTTGTCGTAAGTATACATACTAATAAATGATCCTCCTCCTGCTGCACTCGCTCCACCTTCACCACCAACAACTCCACTGATGTAGATCTCATTGTCCAAATCAGAAACAGTAGTGGAAATGCCAGCAGAAGCTAGATCATTCCATCCAGCTGTGCCTCCCGTTTTGAAACGTTCAATCGTAAATACACCAGAACTTCCGGTGAAATCTCCGGCAACGACTCTAGCGACATGTCCTTGAGAAGCCGCATCAGAAGTGAACGTTAGACTAGAATTATTTTGAAATGAGCCATTAATTAAATGAAGACCTTCACTAATAGAAAATGAGCCTCCGGAGAACTCGACATTGTTTGCATTAGAGATTTGGACATTGGCAAAGGCTTGATTGCCTCCCGATGAATTGTCGACCAATTGAGTGCTGCCTGCAGTTCCTCTAAAAATTACATTAGAACCCGCATCACAGATTAAAGTACCCGTATTTGCAATCGAAAGATTTCCATTTATGATTAGGGTTGCATTTGCGTTTACTACTACACTTGCTCCGGTTTCAATTTCTAAATTATTTACAGTCTGTGTGTCAGAAACTATACGAATATGTGGCGAAACTATGGAGGCATCTTTAGTACTATCCGGAAATGTAGCACAGTCCCATTCTCCAACTGTTGACCAAGAAGCTGAAACACTTCCAAAATCAGAAACGCAAGTTACAGTATTTCCAGTATTCGCTAGCGAAAAAAACATTTCGGTACTTAAATCTACATTATTAAATGTAACTAAATTCCCTACCACAACAGGTGCAATGGCATTATTAGTATTCGCATTCGTAAAGTCAGCATCAGTATCTGTTAGAATCCGTAAATTAGTTAAGTCAGGCCCTAGTAACGAGCTAATTCCAGTCATATCAAAAATTATATCGACTGTGCCGACATCACCTCCTGTTTCGTCAGCAACCCATTCTTGTGTCAGTTTTGCTCCAGATCCTCCAAAAGATGCAGGAATCTCTACTGCGTCTGCCGTTAACCCACCTCCATCATGTCCCCACATTAAATATTCTCCTGTCCCCAAATCACTGGCCGCTTGAATTCTTACAATTGAAGTTCCTTGCGCATCGATGTGATTATCTCCAAGTGCTTCTTGACCTATACCTGCTACTTCGCTGCTATGTGTTGCTTGAAATGAAAATTTATCGTTGGAAATCGTAAGGTCGTATTTCGCTGCAAGATAGTTTTCGATGATAATTTGTTGAGTGGAGTTCACACTCTGGCTTATCATAATAAATTCTGCGAGTGAACCATTTAAGAATCGACTGTTTGTGAATGAAAGCTTTCCAAAAGTAATTGCAGATGCACCTGATAGACTGCCATTTGCGGTAGCGTTGGTAGCTGATGTCCCTGAATTTATTCGAACGGCCAATGAAGGTGTGGCACCATTCCAATTGTAAGAAGTAAGATTGAATCCAGCTTGAAGAGATCTACCAACTGCTGCATGTGATGATGAAGTTGGAGCTGTGTGATAGACAACTGCCCCAACCTTATATAATGATAATCCAACTTGTGACACCGGCAGCCTAAAATTCACTAAATTCTGCACATGGGGTGATGGTAAGTATGTGTTAACAGAAAAAATAGAGGCAGCACCAACTCCGCTAAGTGGAGTAGTATTTGTGGTTTCGTAATAATCATTAACGCCATCAAAAGTGATGGCAGCTTTGCCATTTACTGCAGAAGAATTATAAACACCTTGCCTGGCAGCTGTATTTTGAATGATGTCATTCGTGTTTCCAGAAAAATCAGAGAGCGTTTGAACCGAAGCTCCATTTCCCAATCCTAAGCGGGAAGCATCAATCCAATACACGAGATTAGAAGATGAACCTACGCCTCCAGGACCAGTCTGTGCATGGCCAAAGTGCACGGAGAAAAAGAAAAGTACAACACTAAAAACTTTATTTATTTGATTCATAATCGTCTTAGTTCTTGATGCAAAAGTAAAGATTTAAATACGATGGATAAGACAATATTTTACATAACATCTAAACTAACGAATACAGATCTTACTTTTGGGGCCAATGAAGAATAATTCCATTGTGTCTAGAGCCGATATCATTTGGCTAATATCAATTGTAGTCAAAAACTGGTATTTCCTACTTTTTCTGCCAGTAATTTCTTGGTTAATCGCCTACTTCATCTCTTATCGTATTCAAGAAATCTCCTCTGCTTCTTGCCAAATTCTGCTAAAAGATGAAAGTTCATTTCAAAGTAAATTTCAGGAAACATTTAACCGGTCTGCCGCTCCATACTCTTATGAATACACTGCAGGGCAAATGCGAGTTGTTAAATCTTCTTCTATTCTAGGAAGTGTTTTAGATGATTTAGAGTTAGATGTGAGGTATTTTATTGTGGGGCGATTAAAAGTTACAGAAGTCTACAAACATATTCCCTTTAAGGTTTTGTTTGATGAAAGAGCAAAAGCTTCTTTTGGCAGAAGGTTTAATATTCAAATTCTTGATGCAAACTCTTTTCATTTGTCGTATGAGTCAGACGGAGTTCTAAAAGAAAATATTTTTAAAATTGGTCAACTCATTACGGATGATGGTTTATACCTTGAAATTCAGCTGCTTAATGGCCGGTTCTACCCATCTCTTCAAGAATTGAATTATCAGTTTCAGGTTTATCCAAGAGATGCTTTAATTTCTAAATATAAGAGTTCGATATCGGTGGTGAACTTGGATTTTACCTCAATTATTGAGATTTCTCTAACCGATGAAATATCCAATAGGGCTGTAGATTTTTTAGAGTCCCTGTCAAAACATTATTTGCAAACGACAATTCAAAATCAGATTGAGGTAAATCAAAATACACTTGAATATATTGACGACCTTTTATTTGAGATTTCCGGAGAAGTCAGTAAGGTTGAATTAGAATTGGATTCATTCAAGACTACCAAGAATATTATTGATATTGACAGAGAAGAGATTTCTCTTTTTGAGCAGCTTGGTGAGCTAGAGTCTCTACATCGCAAACTAGAGATGGAACTGTCATCTTTGGACGATCTAGCAGAATACATGTTTAACTCAGAAAACTCAGATTTGCTTTTGCCTCCTAATATGTTTTTGAGAAATATTGATGAGCAGATATTAGCTCAAATGAATACAATGATCGAATTAAGGAGAAGTTATGAGAATGGCTTAGTTTCTGGTAAGCCAGATAATCCATTGCTGATGCGCAGAAGTGTCGAGATAGATGAATTAAGAAATGAAATCCTAAAGTACAAATCGAATCAAGAAAAAGCCTTAAGACAAAGAATTGTTGAGATAAGAAGAGAAATAACTTCACTTGAAATGCGTGCAAAGTTTATTCCTATCAAGGAACGACAGTTATTGAATATTCAAAAGAAAATCTCTGTCAATGAAGGACTTTACGATTATTTGCTTTCCAGAAGAGCCGAATTGCTTATTGCAAAAGCTGGATTAGTGCCACAGACAAAGGTTATTGAGCAGCCGAGATCAAAAGGTGTGGTCTATCCAGATAAAAAGTCAATTTCTTACAAAGCCATACTTTTTGGGTTTTCAATAGCTATTATCATTATTCTCATTCGAGAATTCTTTTTTAGGAAAGTGCTTACAAGAATTGAACTTGAACAACTTACCCATCAGACTATTCTAGGCAGCATACCTTTTGAAAATGGGTTGGACTCAAATTTTAAAATTGACTCGGCTCAGAGTAAAGGTTCTATTATACAAGCTTTTAGAGGCTTACGTGCTTCACTTCAGTATTTACCAAAGTCAGGTGATTGTCATAAAATTTTGGTTACATCGCTTATGCCTGGAGAGGGAAAGACTTTCGTTAGTGCGAATTTGGCATGTGTTTTGGCTTTGGCTGAAAAAAGAGTATTAATAGTAGATCTAGACATGCACAAACCACGATTACATAAGGTGTTGGGTGTGGAGTTATCACCTGGGGCTAGTAATCTTTTGTCTCGAGGCGATGATTTAGAACAGTTAATCCAAAAAACTCACTTAGATTACCTTTTTGCAATTAGTGCAGGTCCAATACCACCAAATGCCTCTGAATTGGTTCTGCAAGACGGCATCAAACAGTTGATTGAGTTTGCTGAGAAAAACTACGATTATTTAATAATTGATACACCTCCCACGGCTCTTATTGCTGATAGTCTCGCATTGATGCCGAAAGTTGACGTTAAGTTGTTTGTTTGCAGTTCAAAGAGCACGAGCAGGACTTCGGTGGACTATATCGAAAGAATTATTGAGGATAATCAAGTTAAAGGAGCTGCTTTGGTCTTGAATAGAGAGAAACGAGCAAGATTGGATTATTATTATTCAAGGTATGGTTATGGTGGTTATGGCTATGGTTACGGAGTGAATGGATATGGTTACAATAATGAATATGGTGATGATTCGAATAGTTTAGTTTAATTTATTGAGTGCGTTTAATAGTAGTTTATGCAAGAGAGTGTGGCTGGGGTAGATGATTCATGGGATTTGGTGATAAAACCAAAACAAAGTTGGTACTCTTTGGACCTTAAAAGCATTTGGATCTACAGAGATCTCTTAGTGCTTTTTGTTAGAAGAGATTTTGTTTCGGTATTTAAACAAACAATTTTAGGACCCTTATGGTTTGTTATTCAGCCTCTTTTTACCACGCTAATCTATACAATTGTTTTTGGTAATTTGGCCAACTTAGCTACAGATGGAATCCCTCAACCGGTGTTTTATTTGTCGGGAGTTATACTATGGAATTATTTTTCTGAATGCTTGATGAAGACATCCGAAACATTCATAGTTAATCAAGCTCTTTTTGGAAAAGTCTATTTTCCTCGTTTAATTGTTCCACTGTCAATTGTGATGTCCAACTTTTTGAAGTTTGGGGTCCAACTAATTCTCTTTACTTGTATTTATTTCTACTTCTTTTTGAATGGAGACGCCTCTCCTAATTCATATATGCTTCTTCTGCCAGTTTTGGTGATAATTATGGCCGGGTTAGGTCTTTCGCTTGGGTTGATGGTTTCTTCGCTCACGACTAAGTACAAAGATCTGAGGTTTTTAATTCAATTCGGAGTTCAATTGGCAATGTATGCTTCACCGATTGTGTATCCTTTATCGATAGTTCCTGAAAAATATAAGATGCTTCTTATTTTAAACCCTGCCACTGGAGTGATTGAAACCTTTAGATTCGCTCTTTATAATGTTGGAGAGTTTAATTTGTTCGCATTTAGTTACAGTTGCTTTTCAATGATCGCCTTGCTTTTAATTGGAACTGTAATTTTCAACCGAATGGAGAAAAGTTTTATTGATACTGTTTAGAAAGTGACGAAAACCGTATTAAAACTTGAAAATGTATCTAAGCAATATAGACTTGGACAAATAGGAACAGGGACATTGTCGCATGACTTGAATCGATGGTGGGCTAACCTCAGAGGTAAAGACGATCCGTATGCTTTGGTAGGCATTGAAAACGATCGATCTAAAGCATCGAATGATAATTATGTCTGGGCCCTAAAGGATATAAATATTGATGTAAAGCAAGGTGATATATTGGGGGTAATCGGCAAGAATGGAGCTGGGAAATCGACATTGCTGAAGCTGTTAAGTCAAGTTACCAAACCTTCAACGGGCAGCATAAAGGTAAAGGGTAGGATAGCATCTCTCTTAGAGGTTGGTACTGGCTTTCATCCTGAACTAACGGGTAAAGAGAATATATTTCTAAACGGGGCAATCTTAGGCATGACGAAGCGTGAAATCCAATCGAAACTAGAGGAGATTGTTGATTTTGCAGGGGTCGCTAAATATTTGGACACCCCTACAAAGAGATACTCATCTGGTATGACGGTTCGTTTGGGGTTTGCGATAGCAGCCCATTTAGAGCCGGAAATTTTAGTGGTGGACGAGGTGCTGGCTGTTGGTGATGCCGAGTTTCAACGAAAAGCCATAGGTAAAATGCAAGATGTAAGTAAACAAGGAGGACGAACTGTGTTGTTTGTTAGTCACAATATGTCTTCTATACGAACCCTTTGTGAAAAGGTGGTTATGTTGAACAATGGTACCGTTCATAAAATTGGAGAGCCTGCAGAAGTGATTTCTGAGTATTTATCAGTGAATAGAGGCGAGAGTAAAGATGTTACTCTCGAAATTCCCGATCATTTGAGTACGTATAGTAATGGTGAGGCTAAGTTTGTACGCATTGAGCTGCTCAATTCATTAAATTCTTTGACACGAAAGTTATTTTTTTGTGAAAATTTCACGTTAAGAATAAAGCTTAAAGTCTTTAGGAATCTAGAAAACGTTGTTGCTAATATTTTTATATTAAACGCTTACGGTGAAAAGATTGTAACCTATTCCTCTGGAAAGAATTTTCAATCAATGGCAATTGAAGAAGGTTTAAAACATATTGAATTAGGGTGTAATGAATCACTAATACCTGGAGAGTATAGTTTTTGTCTAGGACTCTCATATCATAATACTGGAAGTGCCATTGATTATATTGAAAGTGTTTATTCTTTTGAAGTGTTAAAAGATTCTCGTGATGGCACGTTCGACTACCCTTGGGTTACTAGAAATGGAATTGTATATTCAGATCAAATAATAAAAATTAGCTAAGTATGGAATTAGAAAACTCGAGGATTCTTGTAATTGGAGGTGCGGGTTTTATAGGAAGCTTTGTTGTTACAGAGCTTCTAAAAGAGAAAGTAAGCGAAGTTGTAGTATACGATAATTTCGCCCGAGGAAATGTGGATTATTTGGATGAGGCTCTGAAAGACAAGCGCTGCTCGATATTCCCAATTGGTGGAGATATTCGAGAGGTAGACATCTTGAATAAAGCTATGGAGGGTAAGGACTATGTGATCTGTTTAGCAGCTATGTGGTTATTACATTGTAAAGACTTTCCACGAACAGCATTTGATGTGAATGTAGCCGGAACCTTCAATGTTTTTGAAGCCTGTGTTAACAATAATATTAAGAAATTGATCTGGTCCTCGTCCGCTTCAGTTTATGGAGATGCTGTTGAATTGCCTATGACGGAGGCTCATCCTTTTAATAATAAGAATTTTTACGGAGCTACGAAGATCGCAGGTGAGGCAATGGCGACAGCATTTAACGATCGCTATGGACTAGAAGTAATTGGTCTGCGCTACATGAATGTATATGGCCCGCATCAAGACCAAACTGCTGCGTATACTGGAGTTGTGCCCATCATGTTGAATAAAATAGAGGCGAACGAAGCACCGGTCATCAATGGTGATGGAAGTCAGGCTTATGATTTTGTTTATGTGGAGGACGTAGCTCGTTGTAACATCCAAGCACTAAAATCAGAGGTGACACATGGTTTTTATAATGTAGGAACGGAAGTTCAAACCTCTATCAAGGAGCTTTGCGATACGATTTTAGAGCTTAAAAACTCTAATCTCAAGGTTGTTTATAAACCTTATTCGGCAGATGATGCTAGAGCCTTGGTGCAAAATAGAATTGGATCCAAAAAAAGAGCAGAAGAAGAGCTTGGTTTTAACTATAAATATTCTTTAGTCGAAGGTCTACAACAACTGATTGATTGGAGAATAGAAACGGGATTAGATAAGGGCATTTAAAACAATTGACTGATTAATGAAAAGAAGCATTCCTATATCCTTGCCAGTAACAGGTGAAGAAGAGTGGCAAGCCACACGTGAGCCGTTGATGTCGGGTTGGATTACGTCTGGGCCAAAAGTGAGAGCCTTTGAAGAGGCCTTTGCGTTGCGTCATAAAGTGAAGCATGCAATTGCTGTGACCTCAGCAACAACAGCGCTTCATTTGGCGCTCGTTGCCTTGGGGGTTAAAGAAGGAGACGAAGTGATTGTTCCTGCCTTTACATGGGTTTCAACCGCAAATGTTGTGTTGTATTGTGGTGCTAAAGTCGTATTTGTTGATGTTGATCCTAGAACATTTAATTTAGACATAGCCCAACTAAAGTCGAAAATAACAAAGAATACAAAAGCAATAATACCAGTGCATTTGTTCGGCCTGTGTGCGGATATGGATGCCATTAAAGCGATATCAGGCGATATACCTCTAGTTGAGGATGGCGCTTGTGCGGCAGGTGCTTCATATAAAGGAACACCAGCAGGTGGACTTGGAACTATAGGTTGTTTTTCATTTCATCCAAGAAAATCAGTAACTACTGGTGAGGGCGGGATGTTGACTACCAATGATGATGAATTGGCCGAAAAGTTAAGTCAATTAAGGAATCACGGTGCTGCTATATCTGAAGAACAGCGACATCATGGCCCTAAACCATACATTTTGCCTGATTTTAATTTGTTGGGATTCAACTATAGAATGACAGATTTACAAGGCGCTATTGGGGTAGTTCAACTTAAAAAGCTTGATCAGTTTATTTTCGAAAGAGAACAGTGGGCTTCTTTTTACACAGAGAAGCTTAGTTCTTTGGATTGGATTTCTACTCCAAAAGTTGGAAGTGACTTTGGGCATGGCTGGCAAAGCTTTGTTACGCTGATTGACGAATCAAAAGCGCCAATGTCTAGAAATGATTTAATGGAGTATTTGCAAGAAAGAGGTATTTCTACTAGGCCAGGAACTCACGCTGTTCACATGTTGACCTATTATAAAAACTTGTATGGGTTTAGTGCTGAAGATTTTCCTGGGGCACAAATTGCGAATGATTTTTCGATGGCCATACCGCTGCACAACAGAATGGTTGCAGAAGATTTTGAATACATAGTACAAGCCTTGTTTGAAGCTGATAAATCGACCAATTAGTAATTGATACTTAAGAAAGCGAGCTTATGTGCGGAATAACGGGGATATATAATCTGAATGCGGCTCCTGTTTTTAGACAGGATTTGCAACGTATGTCAGATTCTATTGCACATAGAGGTCCTGATGGAGAAGGATTGCATATTCAAAACCATGTGGGTTTAGCCCACAGAAGATTAGCTATTCTCGATCTTACTCCAAAAGGTAGCCAGCCAATGATGTCGAAAGATGGGCGTTGGATTATAGTATTTAATGGTTGTATCTATAACTATCTGGAGCTAAAGCAGGACTTAAGGTCTAAGGGGCATGAATTTAATTCCACTTCAGATACAGAAGTGCTGGTGGAAGGACTCGCTGAATATGGCCCCGGTTTTTTTGAGCGTCTTAATGGAATGTTTGCGGTAGGTGCTTATAATACGCAGGAAGATGCACTCTTTCTCAGTCGAGATCGATACGGAGTAAAACCATTGTATTATTGGTTTACCGGTGAAGAATTAGTATTTGCCTCAGAAGTAAAAGCTATTATCGCACATCCAAAATATAAAAAGGGCATCAACCTGGGCGCGCTAAACGAGTATTTCACCTTCCAAAACATGTTTACTTTTCAAACTCTCTTCAAGGATGTTTGGATGTTGCCTCCTGCAAATACTGTTCGGATTGATCGAGAAAGTAAGTTTGTAAAGCATCAATCTTGGTGGGATTTTGATTTTAGCAATACGGATGAAAGCATGAGCTTTCAGGATGCAAAAGAAGAAACGGAACGTTTATTCAAACAAGCTGTCGCAAAACAAATGGCAGCTGATGTTCCTGTTGGGTCTTATCTGAGTGGAGGCATGGACTCAGGCAGCATTGCCGCCATTGCCTCACAGCACGTGCCAAGACTTACAACTTTTACTTGTGGTTTTGACATGAGTGAAGTAACTGGAGTAGAGGCCAATTATGATGAGCGAAGAGACGCAGAAATGATGGCTAATGCATTCAAGACAGAGCACTATGAACAAGTAATTAATGCAGGAGATTTGAGTTGGAGTTTGCCGAAGGTGGTGCATCATTTGGAAGACCTGCGTGTTGGGATGTCTTATCCTAATTATTACATTTCACGTTTAGCTTCAAAATTTGTGAAAGTGTGCTTGCAAGGTACTGGAGGTGACGAGCTTTATGGTGGTTATCCTTGGAGGTATTATAGAGTCTTTCAATCCTTAAATCAACAAGATTTTTTTGATCAATACTATGGTTTTTGGCAGCGATTAGTTTCTGATGAAGAAAAGTCTTCATTGTTTCAAACAGACATTTTAAAGCAGATGGATCTTAATGAGCCGCGCGGGGTCTTTGAGCGTGTGTTTACGTTTAATAAAAAATTGAAATATGACACCCCTGAAGACCATATAAATAATTCATTGTACTTCGAAATCAAGACCTTTTTACCGGGGCTTTTGCTTGTGGGTGATAAACTTTCTATGGCTAATGGCTTGGAAGAGCGGTTTCCATTTTTAGATAACGATTTGGTCGACTTCGCAATGAAAGTGCCTGTTAAGCACAAATTGGCTAATTTGAATCAAGAGAAACGTCTCAATGAAAATTCCACGAAGAAACGAGCTCATTACCGCGAATTTGACGATGGAAAAAATGTGCTTCGTAAGGCCATGGAAGACTTTATTCCTGATCGCATTGTGAATAGAAAGAAGCAAGGTTTTTCCGCGCCAGATGAGAGTTGGTATAGAGGAGAAAATGTGGATTATGTAAAAGATTTGTTACTCTCTAAAAACAATAGATCGGCTGAATTTATTAATCCTACTTTTGTGAAACAGAAACTAGAAGAGCACGTTTCAGGCAAAGCGAATCATAGACTGTTGATATGGAGCTTAATGAACTTTGAGATTTGGACGAAGCAGTTTTTGGACTAAAAAATGAAAAGTTTCAATTTTTTATTTTAAGATATTTTCATTGCGTATAGACTATCAACTATTAACTGACTTGGATATAGAACTGAATCAGTTCCTATTAAATGATACTAGGTCTTTGTTTTACCAAAGCGAGAACTACTTAAAGCTCTTACAAGCCTATTTGGTTTGTGATATGTTTATTTTTATTTGTAGAGAGAATGAGGGAATCTTGGCTGTATTTCCATTAGCGGTTAAACGAAATTCTATTTATGGTAATGTGGCTAATTCTTTACCATTTTATGGAAGTAATGGAAGTTTTGTTTTCAATGAAAGTGTGTCATCAGCTAAAAGAAATGAAATACGTCACTTATTCAACTGGAAGTTGAACGAATTTCTTAATGTTGAAGAGATAGGCGCCTTTACTTTTGTTTGCAGTCCTTTTCAGATGGAGGATTCAGATTGGTTTGAAAAAAATTTAAGCTATACTCACACTGATTCTAGGATCGGGCAGGTCACTAAACTACCAGTTTATAGTGGTTCTATTGAAGCTGATCTTTTACAATGTTTTGATAACCCTAGGCCCAGAAATATTCGAAGAGCATTAAAGGCTGAAATTATTGTTGAAAAACAATATAATCAAGAGTCTTTGAACTTCTTGTATTCAACTCACAAGCAAAATATTGAAGCCATCGGAGGTAAGGCCAAGGACAAAAGTTTTTTTGACGCAATACCTTTTAATTTCACTCGGGATGATTATGCTATTTATGTTGCTTATAAAGGAACCCAGCCGATCGCGGCACTTTTATTATTTTATTTTAATAAAACAGTAGAGTATTTTACTCCGGCTACTATTCATGAATTTAGAAACGATCAGCCTTCGGCACTATTGATTTTTGAGGCAATGAAAGATGCAGCATTTCTGGGTTATGAGCACTGGAACTGGGGCGGCACTTGGAAAAGCCAAGAAGGGGTGTATGATTTTAAAAGAAAATGGGGCGCAGAAGATTTTGAATATCAATATTTTACTCGAGTTGTAAATTCAAGGTTACTAAATGAGGATATTAAAGAACTATCCACAGCATTTCCTTATTTTTACTTATTTCCATATTAAGACAATGAAAAAAAATAAAAAAGCGATTCTTTTTGGTTCATCAGGCCAAGCTGAAGTAATGGCTTACTTGCTAGAGCACGATAGTGAATACGAAATAGTGGCATTTACAAGTACCCGAGAATTTATTAGATCCGAAACTATTTACAACAAGCCTTTTGTAGCTTTTGAGGACATAGAAACAAAATACTCTCCGGATGAATACGAGATGCATATCGCTGTTGGCTATACTGGACAGAATAAAATTCGAGAGAGATTTTATCTTGAAGCAATAGCAAAAGGTTACACTTTGTTAACTTATATCGCATCTAACGTTGTCAATTATGCCAAATCCATTGGCGATAACTGCTTTATTTTTGAAGACAATACAATCCAACCTTTTGTGGAAATTGGAAATAATTGTATTCTTTGGAGCGGAAATCATATAGGGCATCATAGTAAAATTGAAGATTCAGTATTTATATCCTCACATGTAGTCATTTCAGGGCATTGTAAGATTTCTAAATACTCCTTTCTCGGTGTGAATTCAACCCTTCGTGACGGCATACATTTAGCTGAGGCAACAACTCTTGGAGCTGGCTGCTTAATTGTTAAGGATACACTTCCTGAAACTACATATATCGGACAAAAATCCAATCCATATGTCAAAAAATAAAATAGACCTTTCTAAGGTTAAAGAGTTGTACGATGATAATATAGACAAACACGGATTGGATTCTAAAAGTGTTGGTTGGCCAGATGCTGACTCGCAAAATTTACGTTTTGAAAAGCTTTTGTCCGTGGTTGCAGATAAGGATAAACCATTTACGATAAACGAACTGGGCTGTGGTTATGGTGAGTTATTTAAATATGCCATTAGAGAAAATTATAATTTGGAAAAATATAATGGCTATGATATTAGCCCAAAAATGCTAGCTGCGGCCAAAAATTATTTGGAGGATACGAGAGTTGAATTGATTGAAAATGCTACCATTAATGCTTCTTTAGATTATTGTATTACCTCTGGAATTTTCAACGTGAAATTTGGCGAGCAAACAGAGCAATGGGATGATTATATTAAGAATACTCTGCTTAATATGTTTGAGTTCGCTAATCGCGGTATTTCATTTAATCTACTCACAACTTACGTGGATTTTGAAACACCGGATTTGTTCTATGCAGATCCAATGCATTATTTTAACTTTTGCAAGAAGAACCTATCCAAATACGTCAATCTTATCCATGATTACAATCTCTATGAGTGGACAATAACTGTGAAGAAAGCTTAATGAATTGGCAAAAAAAAGGCTTGATATTTGAGCCATCAGAGTCTGTAAATTGGATGAATTCACATTGTCAACTTCCGACTCCTTTGATGTTGAGTGATGAACTAATTCGTGTTTATTTCGCAAGTCGGGATGAAAATCAAATATCTGGAATAGGGTTTTGCGATTATAATACTCATCTAGAAAAAGTTGTATTCTTTTCAAGCTCACCTGTGCTGGTTCATGGAGGAATAGGGACTTTTGATGAGCATGGAGTTTTTCCTTCTTGCGTAGTGAAAAATGGGGATAGATTATTTATGTATTACATTGGCTGGAACAAGGGCTGTGAACAGCCCTTGTTTTACGCTAATATTGGGTTAGCTATAAGTGAAGACGGAGGTGATTCATTTAATAAGTATTCTTTAGCGCCAATTATGTCTAGAAGTGTTTTTGATCCTTGTTTAGTTACTTCTCCAAATGTTTACTTTGACGAAGGTAAATGGAGAATGACTTATGTTTCTGGAGTAAAATGGGAGCGAGTAAATGGGAGACTAAAATCGTATTACCACATAAAATACGCCCAATCTAACGATGGCATACATTGGGAACGGAATGGAGAGATCTGTATTGATTTTATAAATTCCGATGAAAGCAATATTGCTCGTTCGAGTGTTTTGAAATTCAAGGATAAATATCGTATGTGGTATTGTTACGTTTCAGATGGTAATCCATATCGGCTGGGTTATGCTGAATCCAAGAACGGAATTAATTGGCATCGAAAAGACTCTTCGGTGGGGCTTTCTGCCTCAGAAAATGGTTTTGACAGTGACATGATTTGTTATCCGAGTGTGATAAGGAATAGCAATTGGCTGTTTATGTTCTACAATGGAAATAATTATGGTAAAGATGGTGTTGGATTGGCCATATCTCAAGATTACATTTAAAATACACTTTTAGAGAAAGATATGAAGTTTGGCTTATTTAATAATATGAACAATAATTACTTCTCTTTAGGAAGATATCTTATCGATGATGGCCATGATGTGAAATTGTTTTTATTGAATGAGCAAAGTCATTTTTATCCAGAAAATGATTGCTATGATTTAGGAGATTTGAATTTTGTTGAAGAATTGGATTGGTATGATATAGGACACTGGAAGATTAAAAAAGAGCAACTCCTAAAAGTTATTTCGGAATTCGATGTTTGTATAGTAGCTGATACAGTTCCCGCTTTTTTTTTTAAAGCAGGAAAAAGAGCGGATTTTATGTTCCCACATGGTGGCGAAATTTTCTCGAAACCCTTTTTTCATTTCAACCCGAAAAAACCTTGGAAAAGCCAGTTAGGAGAGTTTATTGAGAAATATCAGTTGAGGAAGGGTTTAGCTGAAACTAAAATGATATCAGTTCCGATTCAAAATGATTTTTATGAAAACTGTTTAGTGAAATTAAAAATAAAAAAAAACAGAGGATTTAATACCTGTCCAATAATTTATTATCCACAGTATTTTTCAAACTCCTTTAGGGAATTTCAAGCATCGAGTAAATATTATCAATTACTGAAATTCGAAAAATCTGAAGGAAAAATAATAATTTTTAGCCATACCAGACATGAATTGAATAGGGAAAATGATCAGCACTATAAAGGAAATGATAAATTGATTAGATCATTTGCTGACTTAACTTTAGATAATAAGAAAATTAGATTGGTGTTATTTGAAAATGGGAATGATTATAAAAAATCGAAAGAGCTAGTGAATAGTTTGGAAATTGAGGAATTTGTCATTTGGTTTCCTAAGCTTTCGAGAAAGGAAATAATGCCATTATTACCATTGGTTGATGTAGGGGTTGGTAATTTAGGTGACGTAAAATCGACAACCTATGGGGTTCTATTTGAGTTTTTAATTTTCAATATACCAGTCATTCAAAATGGGGTTGAATTCGATCAAGATTGTTTAGACAGAAATGCATATTTTTTTCTTCAGGCTAATTCATTAACTGAAGTTAAAAAGGTACTGAAGTATTCGGTTGATGATTTGGATAGTATAAAAGGAAGGGCCGCTAAAGGTCTAGATTGGATAAAGCTTAATATGGTCGAAAAACCATTATCTATGATTTATGAATTTGATTAAGTACTAATGGACTTTAAATTTCAAGATTTGAACGTTGCCATTATTGGCGAAACTATAACTGATGAATTTGTTCCAGTTCGATACCAAGGACAATCTATGAAATCCTTTTGTCCTGTATTCGAGTTGGTTGATGGTGATAAACAAATTCAAATGGGTGGAGCATCCGCAATAGCCCGTCACTTGGAGGGCTTTGTTGCCAAAGTGGAGGTGTTTTCGAATGACCCTGCAGATATTGTGAAGACACGTTACATGGATGCAGGGTCAGGTCAGAAGCATTTAGAGTTTAATCATTTCAATCCAAAAAATTTTCAAGACGTTGCGATTGATACAAATGACTATGATGTAGTGATAGTCGCGGATTTCGGTCATGGGTTTTGTAATAATGTAGAAATAAATGATGGCTTTCATTTGATGTGCCAGACCAACTCACACAACTTTGGTTTTAATCGACTAAGCAAGTGGAAAGGCAAAAAGAAAAAAAGCGTTTGTATTGACTTAAGAGAAGCTAGCCTTCAAATAAATCATAGAATCGATGGTTGCACAGATGAGCTATTGACGGAATTGTACAATTATGAGTTAAATACTCAGGACTTATTTGTGACTTTAGGAAAAAAAGGTTCCGTTTATACAAACGGAGAAATTGTTGACCGTCATTCCTCTTTTCCTACTCAAATTGTAGATACAATAGGCGCGGGAGATGCCTTCTTTGGATTTGCAACACTTTGTTCCGCTTTAAATTTAGAAAGTAAACTATATCTACCATCTTTGGCAGCAAGTTTATCTACTACGTGGCTTTGTAATGACAAAGCCGTTAACCCTATTAACCTTGCAGAACATGCAGATAAATATTTATAACTCTATTTACGAGAGTTATTTCAAATCTGAAGTATATCAGCTCGATCATCAAAGAGCGTTGGGTCTGCTTTCTAAGTACAAACGTGTGTTTTTTGTGGGAAACGGTGGCTCAAACGCAATTTGTTCCCATATGATGGAAGACTATGCTAAAATCGCTAAGTTCAAAACGCAGGCATTCTCAGACCCAGCTTTGATTACGTGCTATGCAAATGACTATGGGTATGAAAATGCTATGTACGAATGGATTAAACTGAATGGAGATAAAGACTCACTCCTAATTGCTATTTCTAGCTCAGGTAAATCGCCAAATATCATCAACGCGGCCAAGGCGGCTAGCGAATGTGAAATGGGTCTCATGACACTCTCTGGTTTTAAAGTCGAAAATGAATTGAGCAAGTTAGGAGATGTAAATTTCTACATCAGCGCAGAAAACTACGGAATCGTAGAATGTTTTCATCAGATCATTCTTCATGCACTTTTGGATGATTATGCGCTTTTAAACATTGAATCAATCAAGGCTTAATAACTATGGAAAGAGTTTTGATTACTGGAGTTGCAGGGTTCATAGGAAGTAATCTATTAGATTTTTTACTTGAAAAGACCGATTGGAAAATCGAGGGTTATGACAATTTAAGCACCGGAAGCATATCCAATATTCAACACGTTTTATCTGAAGAGCGATTCACTTTTTTAGAGCAGGATGCATTTGATATAATTTCATTAAAGCCTTACTCGAAAATTTTTCATTTGGCAGCTTTGCCTAGGATTCAGCCAAGTTTTGAATTAATCAACGATCATATCAAGGCCAATGTCTTACTTGCCTGTCACATAATAGAACTAATGATTAAAGAAGATCATTACCCTAGGTTTGTTTATAGTGGGTCTAGCGCTATATATGGGACTCCAACACAAATCCCTACTCCTGAAACCGAACGTATTGACTGCCTTAGTCCTTATGCATTTCAAAAGTATGAGGTTGAAAGATACTTAGAGCTTATCGCTACTCGCTATCCTATTGATTTTATAACCTTACGTTACTTTAATCCTTATGGTCCGAGATCCTTTAATCCGGCCAATTCATTTAACGCATACAGCAGTGTTGTGGGAATTTTTCTTAATAGATTCAATGAAGGAAAACCACTATTGGTCACAGGGGATGGAGCTCAAGAACGGGATTTTATTCACGTGAGAGATTTAGCTTCAGCTAACTATAAAGCTTCCATCTATCCCAAAACGATAAACACCTCGTTTAATATTGGCTTCGGTTCAACCACCAGTATCTTAGCATTAGCGCAATTGATTGGTTCAAATTATTCGTTTATTGATAAGCGAGAGGGTGAAGCTGACATTACATTTGCTGATAATTCAAAAGCTAAAGCTATTTTGGACTGGACACCTACTCAAAATTTGAGAGAATATATATTGAGTCAATTGTCTAAGTAAACACATCGTTTAAAGAGAAAAGTCCTTTTCTATTCAGAAATACAATTCAATGAAAAAAGGTTTTGCTTGCGGAGTATTCGATTTATTTCACGCTGGACATGTTTTGATGCTCAAAGAATGCAAGGATCATTGCGACTATTTGGTGGTTGCAATAAACAAAGCTGAAAACATCGATAAAACTATTAATCCGGATAAAAAAGCACCATTATATTCTTTTGAAGAAAGGAAATTAATAATGGATTCATGCAAATATGTGGATGAGGTTGTAGGATATAACAGTGAAGAAGAATTAGCGCAAATAATGGAATCAGGAAGCTTCGGTATCCGTTTTTTAGGTGCAGACTATATGGGTAAAACAATAACTTCACCTGACGCTATTCCTGAAATTCATTATGCGAATCGAGACCATGGTCTTAGTACCTCTCTAATAAAAAGAAAATTGAGCGAAGGATGAAAGAATTGTCGTTCATAATCATAACTACGTATGGACCTCATTTAGGGGATGAGAATGACATTAGACATAAATTGCATGAACATTATATCGATGCCTTAAAGAATATAAACTATTCAAATTTTAAAGTCTATTTATTCGGTCATTTACCATCTTCTAATGAAGGAACAATAAACTTCGTACAAGCAGACGGAAACTCTAAAGAGCAAAAGCTTCAATTTGCAAAAGTTTATCTTCTTGACGCAGGTTTGAAGTCAGACTATATTTTAAGATTGGATGACGATGATATATTGAATCCTAATGCATTCAATCACGTCAATAAAACTAAACCAGATGTTTACTCTGATTTATATCATTCTTTTATAAATATTGATTCAGGACTAATTGCCCAACAACAAAGACCTTGGTTTCCAAACACAACGATTATAAAATGGGATTTAGCGTTCTCCATTTTATTTTTGGATAATGCTCTACTATTTAATTTCCAACATACCGTTTGGCATCGCTTCCTAAAAGATGCCAAAGCTTCGATAGAGTATTCGAATAAATTTAATCCATTGTATTTAAGGGTGTTGAGTGCAGCTTCCATTACTAGCCGTGCAACACAATCTAAATCTGGATTCAGCCAGTATTTGAGCCAGTTTGGTGAGTTTCAAGAAGTAGTACTTCAAGATTTTAAGAAAAGCATCTTCAAATTGAACGATGAGTTCAAAATGAACACCACCAATTAAGAGGAAATTGAGAAAATTAGAAGAATATATACCCAATGGATATTGTCTTTATGAAAACGATGCAACTTATCCTGATAAAGGTTTAAGAGGTCTTAATTGGAAGGGGCGATTAAAGTTTAAAGCATTCCTGACAAAGGATAAGCTAAAGCTTGATAGCATTTATAAGCAAGCGATATCCAAGAAGGAATGCTATGTTGGACCGTTTTGGGGCGAATTTGGAAATTTCTTGTTGCATTACCTTCCTTTTGTAATGCACCTCTCTGAAAGAGGAGTTAAGGTAAATGTCATTTGCTTAGAGCATTACCGACCATTTTTTAAAAATGCAGAAGGAAAATACATTTATAATGAATTCCACTCATTAACAAAGACAGCAACTGAATTTCCACCAAGTGGAAACCATTTAAGAGTTGTTCCACGGAGTTTTGATAAAGTGTATAAAAAGATGATTCTACAATCGAAGAACAGAAGCATTCCGTTCTTGGATTTGAGCGATTCTAATTTCTATTGGTATAGCTTTAGGAATTGGGAACTTTCAAAAAAGCAAGCGTTTCTTGATTTGAAGAAAGTACAGGAAAAATCAAATAAGGTAGTTTTATTTCCTCGAGTTAAAGGACCTGCTTATACCTTGAATAATGGAGAAAGGTTAAATTATGTGGAACTTGCAGATATCCTCTCTGAATATTTCGATGAAGTCGTTGTTGTGGGATTGCCGGAGATGTCCACTGATGCAAAATTTCAGAATCCTAAAATCGTCAATAGAGTGGGAGATAATGAGACTGTCCTGAATGAATGTGCTGAAGCTAGACTAATTGTCTCTCAGCATTCAGGCGCAATACATGTTGGTCTTTACTCGAATACTCCGTCATTAATTATATATAAAGGAATTCTACCAATTAAAGGTTTGGATGATTCTATAAGGTTTAGAGAGAATGCTGATCAACCTTTGTATTTGGCAACAAGTGACTCTGAAATTAGAATGTTTCTGGAGGTTTTCAATGCTTAAGGCTTTATTGCAAATGAAAAATTATCTTTAATATTCGAATGCTTGAAAAATTATTAAGGATAAAAAGTTCTATTGGGTCATTTATTAGGGATAACCTAGTTTCTCCAACGATCATTGATAAATCGAGTAAATTTTATTCGGTGATTCCTGGCTCTATTTTAAAATCAAAATATTCTACCATTTGCATTGGTGTTCAATTTTTGTCGTGGGATGCTTTGGAGCATTTTGGAAACTTCAATTTTATAGGGGATCGGGCAATAATTGATCATTGTAAGTCGATCGGCTCCTATTGTTCCATATCAATGGATGTCAAGATAGGTTTACGAAATCATAGCTTAGATACAGTGTGTTCAAGTCCATTTTTCTATCGAAAGAGTAAGGGCTTTGGCATAAAGAATAGTCCAACGGAGAGTCGTGCAACAATAATCGAACATGATGTATTGATTTCTGCTAACACAATTGTATTGGAAGGAGTTAAATTATCCACGGGGTGCGTGGTTGCTGCGGGTGCAGTAGTAGTATCTGATGTCCCTCCTTATGCAATTGTAGGAGGAGTGCCCGCTAAAATTCTGAAATATAGATTTTCAGAAGAAATTATTGATGCTCTGCTCATAAGTGAATGGTGGAACTGTGATTTAGATAAAATCAAAAATGCCAGCTCACTTTTTAATGATCCTTTGAAATTTATTGAAGAAATTAAAAATTAGCGCGTTGAATGTATCTGTTATAATTCCAACGTATAATTCGGCCCAGACAATAAATCGAGCTATCAAGAGCGTTCAGGTTCAAGAAAAATGTTTACTTGAGATTATTCTGGTTGACAATGGATCGATTGATGAAACGTTAGCGATTGTTAATTCAATCAATGATGAGCGATTGATTATTCTCAATGAAGAAAAGAAAGGGGCTTCATTTGCAAGAAATAGAGGCTTAAAAGAGGCGAAAGGAAAGTATATTCAGTTTCTCGATGCCGATGATGAGTTGATGCCTGGTAAATTGAAATTTCAGTTTGAAATGTGTTCAGAAAACAATTTGGATTTGCTTGTTGGGAGTTACAAGTCAATTGAACCAGGAGGAAGTGAGATCATCACACATATTGATAAAAACACTTCAAATTGGCTAAACTTGTTCCAAGGAAGGCTGGGAAATACTGTAAGTAATTTGTGGAGAATGGAAATGTTGGAAAGGATTGGAGGATGGAATGAAAACGCTTCAAGCAGTCAGGAGGCAGATTTGATGTTTCGTTTCCTAAAGGAAAAGGCTCATGTTGGCATAGATGAAACCATTTCAACAGTAATTTTTAAAGACGCTCACAACAGGATAAGCGATACAAATCAATTGTTAAATGCTGTTCGGTTTTATGAATTGAGGTTAGCTATGTTGGATTGGATTGACATTAATCAAGAGAATGAGCTGAAGTCAAATGTTGAGTCCTATTCAAAAAGTCTATTTCATGCGTTGATGTCTATCAGAAAGTATTCTCGAGTTGAGTCGCAGAAACAATTTGAAATGACAAAACCTAACTATTGGAATGGTTTGAGTCTCCGAGATAGAATTAAAATTATCACGTTTTTTACTTTGAGTATTTGAATTGATAAACTTGAGTCAAAATATTTGTCAGACTAATATGATTTTCCTAACCTTTAACGATTCTCCATCTGGAATTTTTAAAAGTCAAGTCATTGAAGTATGTGAATTATTTGATGAATTGGTTGAGTCTCCTGTTTTACTGATCTCCTTTATACCAAGGCAGAATTATTTATTCAACCGCAAGAAAATTCAATCTTGGAGAGCAGGTAGTTTAGTAATTCCAATACTGCCAGGTTTGAGGTTTTGGAGGATTTCACTTTTGGTGTTTTGGACGATCAATCAGTTTCTTGGAAGAAAAAAAATTATTGCAAGAGGCTCTATGGCATCTTCAATTGCCTTGAAATCAAGAAGAAGAGATCAGAAAGTGGTATATGATGCTCGAGGAGCCGTAAAAGCGGAAATCGATGAGTTTGGCGTTTTTCAAGGTGCTTTGGCGAATGAAGTGATTGAAATGGAAAAAGAATCCGTTAAAGCATCTGATTTCAGAATCTCTGTTTCTAAAGCTTTAGTCGATTATTGGTCGGAAGTGTATAATTACACTTCAAATCAGCACGCGATAATTCCATGTTGGTCTAAAGCATTTGATGGTCAACCAATAGATCATGCTTTCTTTAAAACTGGTCAGCCGATCCTTGTATACAGCGGTTCGACTTCGCCTTGGCAATCGTTCCCTTTGTTAATTGAATTTATTTCAAAGGTTTTGAAAGAAACCGATTGCAAAGTGCTTATGATGTGCAAAGAGAATGATCAATTGATGACGCTTGAATCGAATTATCCGGATAGAGTGTTGCGGATTTTTGTAGAAGAAGAAAATGTTCACTCTTATTTGAAGGCTTGCGATTTTGGGTTACTTCTCAGAAATCAAAACCTAACAAATCAAGTCGCCAGTCCAGTAAAGTTTTCGGAATACTTAGCTTGCGGATTGAAAGTGCTAATAACACCAAACCTCGGAGATTATTCTGAATTAGTGGGGTTCAATGACATTGGAGAAGTACTGCATGATCTGGATGTATTGCCCAAATTGGAAAAACCATCAATACAAAAAAAACAAAAATCTATTGATCTTGCAAAGAACCTTCTATCGTCAGACGCTTTCTTAGATGCATATAATTCAATCGTTAAGCTATAATATCGTAGAGTTCAATTGATGATGAAGTACAAATCAAGAAACTTAGGTTTAGATCTCATGAGGAGCATAGCTATTTTACTAGTTCTGCTGACGCATTTCGGGTTTAATCCATGGGATGAAATATTATTGGGAGGTATTGGGGTTGAAGTGTTCTTTATTCTAAGCGGATTCTTGATTGGAAGAATTTTAATTAGATCATTTGACGATTTTAATGGATTCGAAACGATCAAATCATTTTGGATTAACCGATGGTTTAGAACTATACCGCTTTATTTTTTAGCCTTGATCATTCAGATCATTTTGTCTAACAACCTGGATTGGGGTTATCTCTACTATTTTGTTTTTCTACAGAATAATTTTTATGGAATATCCCTGTATCCGATCAGTTGGAGTTTGGTAGTAGAAGAATGGTTTTATTTAGGACTGCCTTTGCTGTTTTTAGTGTTTTGGCGGGTGAATAAAAAATTGGATTACAGGCTTATAATCCTGAGCTTGATTCTTTTGATTTTATTTAAGTACTTTTTCATTGATCTAAGAAACGTGCCGTTTACAGGAGTGAATGGGAATCCTTTGTTAAGATTTGATTCAATGCTGATGGGAGTTGGGTTGAGTTGGATAAACCTCAGAAAACAAGAGGTCTTTGCAAAGCTTTCGCATCCATTCTATTTTTATTTTGGGGTTGGTGGAGTTATTTTCATTCAGTATTTATTGTTTATTAGGTTTGGATTATCGTTTATAAATGATTCTAGCTTTTTAAAAACAATTTATTTCCCAGTTCAAAGTATGTGTATAGTTATGGTTTTACCTTTCTTATATAACTCAGAATTTCTAAATACAAGAGTTGCGAGAATTGCTTTGATTAGAGATTTGATTTCTTGGACAAGTATTCTGAGCTATTCTTTTTACTTGTTTCATCAAAATATTATGCACTTAGTTAAGAGTTTTGTTGCAGAAGATTTCAGTGGCGTAGTAGCGATCTTTGTGATGTACCCTATATGCTATGGAATATATATTATGTATGAAAAGCCTATGACCAGTTTAAGAGAGAAATTCAATAGATAAATGAAACTGCTGCTTCTAACAGATGGCATAACTCCTTTTGTTAAAGGAGGAATGCAGAGGCATTCACAATTGCTCGCTGAGCATTTGGCTTTGGCTGGACATGAAATAGTTTTATTCCATTATTCGGAATCTAATGTTACGATAAACATCGAAGAAGCATTTTCCGTCAAGGCGCTCCCTCAAATTCGATCCTTTCATTTTAAATATCGTGATGAAAGTAGGTTGCCTGGTCATTATTTAAGAGCTCAAAAGAAAATTTCAGCGGTGTATCTTGAAAAAATTGTATCCATGAATGAAGAATACGATTTCGTTTATTCTAAAGGTTTTTCCGGTTTAGCTCTTCTTCAGAGTCGCAACAAGCTCAATTTTAAATCACCCATTGGCGTCAAGTTTCATGGAATGAATATGTTTCAACCACAAGCCAATCTTAAAATGGAGATTCAGAAGTTTTATTTTCAAGGAATAACCAATAAAATTTTGAAAAGTGCTGATTTTGTATTCAGTTATGGAGGTAAAATATCGGAAATTATAAGAAAGCAATGTGATACTAACGTTCTGGAAATTCCCGCTGGAATTAATCCTGATTGGATCAAGACAAGTATTAACCCAAGTGCTGGAAAATTGAAATTTTTATTTATTGGCAGATATGATCGGGTGAAAGGATTGCCCGAATTAAATCGGGCTATAAAACAATTGGAAACTGTCAATGAAAATTGGGAGTTTCATTTTGTAGGGCCAATACCAATAGGTAAAAGGCTTAAACCAGCTTGTTGTATTTACCATGGTGAGGTATATCAGAAGGAAGACTTAGTCAATGTTATTGATAATTGTGATGTTGTTGTATGCACAAGCATTTCTGAGGGTATGCCTAACGTAATTCTAGAGGGCATGGCAAGAGGATTAGCTGTTTTAGCGACAGATGTAGGCGCATGTTCACTTCTTGTTAAACAAAATGGGGTTTTAATTCCAAATTACAATTCAGAATTGATTTTTAAGGCTCTACTTATGTTCGCAAAAGCAAGTGGAGCTGATATAAATGCAATGAAAGCTAAAAGCTTAGAACAAATACAGGGCTTTGAATGGCCACAGATTGCAGTGAAGACGACCAAAGTGTTAGAAATTGCAATTTCTAGCTATCAACATCCTGGCTAGCGGCATCAAATGTTAAAATACTTTCTCCGCTATTTATCTCCGTGTTAATGAAATAGTACATCCAAACAAAAAAGAAAAATCCGTTATAAGTATAATTGCCTTGTCTCAGCAATTGTAGAACGATTATTACCAAACAAGCGGAGGAAAGAGCCCAT
>Ga0209223_10001480_pt1 | contig 25478 bp, 26 predicted proteins | sample COG_06_FD_184750 | JGI IMG/M metagenome (GOLD analysis project Ga0209223, IMG submission 184750) | Pelagic Microbial community sample from North Sea - COGITO 998_met_06 (SPAdes) (version 2) | ecosystem: Environmental > Aquatic > Marine > Neritic zone/Coastal water | place: Helgoland, sampling...
ATTTGTAAATAGAAAGTCAAGAGAGCATATGGCAGCGTATAAAATCCAAGAATGGTGCTTACAGATCATAGTTTCACCGCATTATAAAATTGGTAGAACGATGATTGATAGGAAGTATAAAGAATTATTCGAATAGTATATAATAAAATTGAATAGAATAATTTGAAAATATTTTTTATACACTATGGTAAAACGTAATAAAAGAATTTTAAAAATTAATAAAGAATGGTCCAAATATTATTTCAAATTTATTGAAGATAATCCTGATAAACCATGGGATTGGTTTGATATATCTAAAAATCCAACTATAACTACGGATATCATTAACGATAATCCTGACAAACCTTGGGAGTGGCATTTTATATCTAGTAATCCAAATATAACTTGGGAAATGATTCGTGATAATCCTGATAAATCGTGGGATTGGGATGGTATATCTCAAAATCCAAATATAACTATGGATATTATTCGAGCTAATCTTGATAAACCATGGAATTGGACTGCTGTGTCTTATAATCCAAATATAACTATGGAATTCATTAAAGCTAATCCTAATAAACCTTGGGATTGGTTGAGTATATCTTGGAATTCAAATATAACTATGGAGATTATTCTAGAACATCTTGATAAACCTTGGGATTGGCGTGGTATATCTGCAAATCCAAATATAACTTGGAAAAATATTGAAGATAATCCAGATAATCCTTGGAACAGGCGTTTTATATCTATGAATCCAAATATAACTTGGGAAATAGTAAGAGATAATCCTATGCACTTCTGGGATTGGTATTGGATATCTATAAATCCAAATCTAACTTGGGAAATGATTCGAGATAATCCTATGCAAAATTGGAATTGGAAGGGTATATTGCAAAATCCAAATATAACTTGGAAAAATATTAAAGATAATCCAGAGAAATCTTGGGATTGGAATTGGATATCTTGGAATCCAAATATAACATGGGATATCATTAGAGATAATCCTGATAAACCTTGGGATTGGGAACAAATATCTAGGAATCCAAATATAACTTGGGAATTCATTAAAGCTAATCCTGATAAACCTTGGGATTGGTATTGTATATCTAGTAATCCAAATATAACATGGGATATCATTAGAGATAATCCTGATAAACCTTGGAATTGGGGTAATTTATCTACAAATCCCAATATAACAATGGATATGATTCGTGATAATCCTGATAAAGATTGGGATTGGGGGTATATATCTAGTAATCCCTTTACAAAAGAAAAAGAAGCATTTATAAATAGAAAGTCAAGAGAGCATATGGCTGCATATAAAATCCAACAATGGTGTTTATCAATTATAGTTTCACCGCATTATACAATTGGTAGAACAATGATTAATAGGAAGTATAAAGAATTATTCGGATAGTATAAATTTTCACATAATAATGCATGATATATGAATAAAATTGATATATAAATAACATTATAATTTTTTATACACTATGACATCTCATAATGAAATACCTAAACAAATAAGAAAAGCTATCAATAAGGAATGGAGTAGTCATTATTTTAAATTTATTGAAGATAATGAAGATAAACATTGGAAGTGGTTATATATATCTAGTAATCCAAATACAACTTGGGATATAATTCAAGCTAATCCTGATAAACCTTGGAGTTGGTATCAGATATCAAAAAATTCAAATATAACTATGGATATTATTCAAGCTAATCTCGATAAACCTTGGAATTGGACTGGTATGTCTTATAATCCAAATATAACTATGGAATTCATTAAAGCTAATCCTGATAAACCTTGGAATTGGCTTGGTATATCTAGAAATCCAAATATAGTTTGGAAAAATATTGAAGATAATCCTGATAAACCTTGGGATTGGGTTTCTATGAATCCAAATATAACTTGGAAAAATATTGAAGATAATCCTGATAAACATTGGGATTGGTGGGGTATATCTAAAAATCCAAATATAACTTGGGATATCATTAAAGCTAATCCTGAGAAACCTTGGGATTGGTCTGGTATATCTAAAAATCCAAATATAACTTGGGATATCATTAAAGCTAATCCTGATAAACCTTGGGATTGGGAATTTATATCTATGAATCCAAATATAACTTGGAAAAATATTGAAGATAATCTTGATAAACCTTGGAGATGGATTTGGATATCTCAAAATCCAAATATAACTTGGAAAAATATTGAAGATAATCCTGATAAACCTTGGGTTTGGGAATATATATCTATGAATCCAAATATAACTTGGGAAATCATTAAAGATAATCCAGAGAACCCTTGGAAATGGGATTATATATCATATAATCCCAATATAACGATGGATATTATTCGTGATAATCCTGATAAACCTTGGGATTGGTATAGTATATCTAGCAATCCATTTACAAAAGAAAAAGAAGAATTTATAAACAGAAAGTATAAAGAATATGCAGCCGCAAATAAAATCCAAGAATGGTGCTTACAAATCATAGTATCACCTCATTATAAAATTGGTAGAACAATGATTAATAGGAAGTATAAAGAATTATTCGGATAGTATAAAGAATTATTCGAATAGTATAAATTTTCATATAATAATGCATGATATTTCAATAAAATTGACATATAAATAAAATTGAAATATCAATAACATTATAATTTTTTATACACTATGACAACTCATAATGAAATACAAATAAGAAAAGCTATCAATAAAGAATGGAGTAGTCATTACTTTAAATTTATCGAAGATAATGAAGAGAAAGATTGGTATTGGATATCTAGGAATCCAAATATAACTTGGGAAATTATTAACGATAATCCAGACAAACCTTGGGAATGGGTTGGTATATCAAATAATCCAAATATAACTTGGGAAATAGTAAGAAATAATCCTAATAAACCTTGGGATTGGAGAGGTATATCTGCAAATGCAAATATAACCTGGGAAATCATTAGAGATAATCCTGATAAACCTTGGAAATGGAAATGGTTATCTTGGAATCCAAATATAACCTGGGAAATCATTAGAGTGAATCAAGATAAACCTTGGGAATGGCGCGGTATATCTCATAATCCAAATATAACTATGGAACTCATTAAAGCTAATCCAGACAAACCTTGGAGTTGGTATCAGATATCAAAAAATCCAAATATAACAATAGAAATTATTCAAGCTAATCTTGATAAACCTTGGAGTTGGACTGGTGCGTCTTATAATCCAAATATAACTATGGAATTCATTAAAGCTAATCCTGATAAACCTTGTAATTGGCATGGTATATCTAGAAATCCAAATATAACTTGGGAAATAATTAATGATAATCCTGATAAACGATGGTCTTGGAATTTTATATCGATGAATCCAAATATAACATGGAAAAATATTGAAGATAATCCACATAAACGTTGGGATTGGAATTTTATATCTATGAATCCATTTACAAAAGAAAAAGAACTATTTATAAACAGAAAGTATAAAGAATATGCAGCCGCAAATAAAATCCAAGAATGGTGTTTACAGATTATAGTTTCACCACATTATAAAATTGGTAGAACGATGATTGATAGGAAGTATAAAGAATTATTCGAATAGTATAAATTTTATATAATAATAATGCTTGATATATCAATAAAATTGATATATAAATAACATTATAATTTTTTATACACTATGACAACTCATAATGAAATACCTAAACAAATAATAAAAGCTATCAATAAAGAATGGAGTAGTCATTTCTTTAAATTTATTGAAGATAATCCAGATAAAGATTGGAATTGGTTATATATATCTAGTAATCCAAATACAACTTGGGATATAATTCAAGCTAATCCTGATAAACCTTGGGATTGGTCTAGTATATCTTATAGTGAAAATATAACTATGGATATGATAAGAGATAATCCTGATAAACCTTGGAAATGGGCGAATATATCTATGAATCCGAATATAACCTGGGAAATCATTAGAGATAATCCAGATAAACCTTGGAATTGGAAATGGTTATCTTGGAATCCAAATATAACCTGGGAAACCATTAGAGATAATCGTGATAAACCTTGGGTTTGGCAAGAAATATCTAGAAATCCAAATATAACTATGGAACTCATTAGAGAAAATCCTAGTAAACCTTGGGATTGGGAATTTATATCTATGAATCCAAATATAACGATGGATATGATTCGTGATAATCCGGATAAATCTTGGATTTGGGATTGGATATCTAGAAATCCAAATATAACTTGGAAAAATATTGAAGATAATCCTAATAAACCTTGGAATTGGCAAGATATATCACAACATCCAAATATAACTTGGGAAAATATTGAAGATAATCCAGATAAACCTTGGTATTGGAATTGGGTATCACAAAATCCAAATATAACATGGAAAAATATTGAAGATAATCCACATAAACGTTGGGATTGGAGTGGTATATCTTATAATCCAAATATAACGATGGATATGATTCGTGATAATCCTATGAAACCTTGGAATTGGTATTGTATATCTAGGAATCCAAATATAACGATGGATATAATTCGTGATAATCCTTATAAAGATTGGGATCGTATGTCTCAGAATCCATTTACAAAAGAAAAAGAAGCATTTGTAAATAGAAAGTATAAAGAATATGCAGCCGCAAATAAAATCCAAGAATGGTGTTTACAGATTATAGTTTCACCACATTATAAAATTGGTAGAACAATGATTGATAGGAAGTATAAAGATTTATTCGAATAGTATATCAATAAAATTGAAATATAAATAACATTATTATTTTTTATACACTATGACAACTCATAATGAAATACCTAAACAAATAAGAAAGGCTATCAATAAAGAATGGAGTAATCATTTCTTTAAATTTATTGAAGATAATCCAGATAAACCTTGGCATTGGTTTAGTATATCTTGTAGTCAAAATATAACCTGGGAAATCATTAAATATAATCCTGATAAACCTTGGGTTTGGTTTTGTATATCTATGAATCCAAATATAACTTGGGAAATCATTGAAGAGAATCCTGATAAAAAGTGGGATTGGCGGGCTATATCTATGAATCCAAATATAACTATGGATATAATTCGTGATAATCCAGATAAATCTTGGGCTTGGTATAGTATATCTGAAAATCCAAATATAACTATTGATGTTATTCTTGAACATCCTGATAAACCTTGGAATTGGTCTTGTATATCTGAAAATCTAAATATAACTTGGAAAAATATTGAAGATAATCCAGATAAACCTTGGGATTGGTATAATATATCTAGAAATCCAAATATAACATGGGAAATGATTCGTGATAATCCTGATAAACCTTGGTGTTGGTATTGGATATCTCAACATCCAAATATAACATGGGAAAATATTGAAGATAATCCTGGTAAACCTTGGAAGTGGTTTTGGGTATATGGTAATCCAAATATAACATGGGAAATAGTAAGAGAGAATCCTGATAAAGATTGGGGTTTTATATCTATGAATCCAAATATAACTTGGAAAAATATTGAAGATAATCCAGATAACCCTTGGAAATGGGATTATATATCTTATAATCCCAATATAACGATGGATATCATTCGTGAGAATCCTGATAAGGATTGGAATTGGTATAATATATCTAGCAATCCATTTACAAAAGAAAAAGAAGCATTTGTAAATAGAAAGTATAAAGAATATGCAGCCGCAAATAAAATCCAATAATGGTGTTTACAGATCATAGTTTCACCACATTATAAAATTGGTAGAACGATGATTGATAGGAAGTATAAAGAATTATTTGAATAGTATAAAGAATTATTTGAATAGTATAAAGAATTATTTGAATAGTATAAATTTTCAATTAATGTATGATATATGAATAAAATTGATATATAAATAACATTATTATTTTTTATACACTATGGTAAAATGTAATAAAAGAATTATGAAATTAAGAAAAACTATTAATAAAGAATGGTGTAATCATTACCTTAAATTTATTAAAGATAATCCTGATAAACCTTGGGATCGGGGACGGATATTTATGAATCAAAATATGAATATGGATATAATTCTAGATAATCCTGATAAACCTTGGGATTGGAATGGTATATCTAGGAATCCAAATATAATTATTGATATTATTAGAGATAATCCTGATAAATCTTGGAATTGGTTTTATATCTCTAACAATCTAAATATAACAATGGAAATCATTAGAGCTAATCTTGATAAACCTTGGGATTGGTGGAGTATATCTAAAAATCCAAATATAACTTGGGATATAATTCGAAATAATCCTGATAAGCCTTGGGATTGGAGAGCTATATCTCAAAATCCAAATATAACTATGGAAATTATTAAAGATAATCCTGATAAACCTTGGAGTTGGGGTTGGATATCTCAAAATCCAAATATAACTATGGAAATGATTCAAGATAATCCTGATAAACATTGGAATTGGGATTGGATATCTCAAAATCCAAGTATAATTATTGATATTATTAGAGATAATCCTAATAAACATTGGAATTGGAATTATATATCTCAAAATCCAAATATAACTATTGATATTATTAGAGATAATCCTAATAAACCTTGGAATTGGTATGAAATATCTAAAAATCCAAATATAACTATGGAAATTATTCAAGATAATCCTGATAAACCTTGGAATTGGAGAGCTATATCTAAAAATCCAAATATAACTTATGAAATCATTCGAGATAATCCTGATAAACCTTGGAATTGGAATTCTATATCTCAAAATCCAAATATAACTTATGAAATCATCCGAGATAATCGTGATAAACCTTTGAATTGGGATTTTATATCTCAAAATCCAAATATAACTATGGATATTTTTCGAGATAATCCTGATAAACCTTGGGATTGGGATTTTATATCTAAAAATCCAAATATAACTATGGATATCATTAGAAATAATCCCGATAAACCTTGGAATTGGTATTTTATATCTGCAAATGCAAATATAACCTGGGAAATCATTAGAGATAATCCTGATAAACCTTGGAAATGGAAATGGTTATCTTGGAATCCAAATATAACTTGGGAAATCATTAAAGATAATCCTGATAAACCTTGGAATTGGGATAATATATCTTATAATCCCAATATAACGATGGATATTATTCGTGATAATCCTGATAAGGATTGGAATTGGTATAATATATCTAGCAATCCATTTACAAAAGAAAAAGAAGAATTTATAAATAGAAAGTCAAGAGAGCATATGGCAGCGTATAAAATCCGAGAATGGTGTTTACAGATCATAGTTTCACCACATTATAAAATTGGTAGAACGATGATTGATAGGAAGTATAAAGAATTATTTGAATAGTATAAATTTTCACATAATAATGCATGATATATGAATAAAATTGATATATAAATATCATTATATGTCAATTTTATATACACTATGGTAAAATGTAATAAAAGAATTATGAAATTAAGAAAAACTATTAATAAAAAATGGTGTAACCATTACTTCAAATTTATTAAAGATAATCCTGATAAACCTTGGGATTGGGGACGGATATTTATGAATCAAAATATAAATATGGATATAATTCTAGATAATCCTATGCAAAATTGGAATTGGTATCGGGTATCTATGAATCCAAATATAACTATGGAATTCATTATTGATAATCCTGATAAAGATTGGAATTGGTTTTGTATATCTATGCATCCAAATATAACTTGGGAAAATATTGAAAATAATCCTGATAAGCCTTGGAAATGGAATTATATATCTCGTAATCCAAGTATAACTTGGGATATAATTCGAAATAATCCGGATAAACCTTGGAATTGGGATTGGATGTCTAGAAATCCAAATATAACTATGGATATGATTCTTGATAATCCTGATAAACCTTGGTATTGGTATAATATATCTATGAATCCAAATATAACTATGGATATTATTCGTGATAATCCTATGAAACCTTGGAATTGGGAAGCTATATCTATTAATCCAAATATAACATGGGAAATCATTAGAGATAATCCTGGGAAAGAGTGGAATTGGGACGCATTATCTAATAATCCAAATATAACTTGGGAAATTGTTAGAGATAATCCTATGCGAAATTGGAATTGGGATAATATATCTATGAATCCAAATATAACTATGGATATTATAAAGGATAATCCTGATAAACCTTGGAATTGGTCTTGGATATCTAGGAATCCAAATATAACTTGGGAAAATATTGAAAATAATCCTGATAATCCTTGGGATTGGAGAGGTATATCTTATAATCCAAATATAACTATGGATATGATTCGTGATAATCCTGATAAACCTTGGGAGTGGTATGGTATATCTAGTAATCCAAATATAACTATGGAATTTATTATAGATAATCATACGAAACCTTGGAATTGGCATGCATTATCTCAGAATCCCTTTACAAAAGAAAAAGAAGCATTTCTAAATAGAAAGTATAGAGAACATATGGCAAAGTATAAAATTCAGCAATGGTGTTTATCAATTATAGTTTCACCGCATTATAAAATAGGTAGAACGATGATTGATAAGAAATATAAAGAATTATTTACATAATATTTATTAAAAATAAAATTGAAATATTAATATTATTATTTTTATTTTTTATAAACAATATGGTTACCAAAGGAAAAAGAATTAAACAATTAAGAGAAACTATTAATAAAGAATGGTCTCAATATTACTTTAAATTAATTTTAGATAATCCTATGCAAAATTGGGATTGGTATTATATATCTTGTAATCCAAATATAACATGGGAAATCATTAGAGATAATCCTATGCAAAATTGGGATTGGTATTCAATATCTAGGAATCCAAATATAACTTGGGAAATTGTTAGAGATAATCCTATGCGAAATTGGAATTGGGATAATATATCTATGAATCCAAATATAACTATGGATATTATAAAGGATAATCCTGATAAACCTTGGAATTGGTCTTGGATATCTAGGAATCCAAATATAACTTGGAAAATTATTCAAGATAATCCTATGAAACCTTGGAATTGGTTTAGTATATCACAAAATCCAAATATAACTATGGAAATTATTAAAGATAATCCTATGAAATCTTGGTATTGGAATTGGATATCTATGAATCCAAATATAACTATGGATATTATTATAGATAATCCTGACAAACCTTGGGATTGGTCAGAAATATCTATGAATCCAAATATAACTATAAATATTATAAAGAATAATCCTATGAAACCTTGGAATTGGTCATTTATGTCTAGTAATCCAAATATAACTTGGGAATTTATTAAAGATAATCCTATGGAAAATTGGGATTGGCAAGGTATATCTATGCACCCAAATATAACCTGGGAAATCATTAGAGATAATCCTGACGAGTATTGGGATTGGCGAGGTATATCTAAAAATCCAAATATAACTATAAATATTATAAAGAATAATCCTAAGAAACCTTGGAATTGGTATTATATATCTTGTAATCCAAATATAACTATGGAAATAATTAAAGATAATCCATATAAACCTTGGAATTGGATTTGGATATCTAGTAATCCAAATATAACTATGAAAATCATTAAAGAAAATCCTATGCAAAATTGGATTTGGTCTTATATATCTCAAAATCCCTTTACAAAAGAAAAAGAAGAATTTGTAAATAGAAAGTATAGAGAACATATGGCTGCATATAAAATCCAACAATGGTGTTTATCGATTATAGTATCACCGCATTATAAAATTGGTAAAACGATGATTGATAAGAAATATAAAGAATTATTTGCATAATATATAATAAAATTGAAATTATTATTATTTTTTTATAAACAATATGGATTCCAAAGGAAACAGAATTTTGAAAATAAGAAAATCTATTGATAAACAATGGTCTCAATATTTCTTAAAATTTATTAAAGAAAGTCCTGATAAACCTTGGGATTGGTGGTGTATATCTAGGAATCCAAATATCACTTGGCAAATTGTAAGAGATAATCCTATGCAAAATTGGGATTGGCGTGGGATATCTAGAAATCAAAATATAACTATGGAAATAATTAAAGCTAATCCTGATAAACCGTGGAATTGGCGTTTTATATCTATGAATCCAAATATAACTTGGGATATGATTCTGGATAATCCTAATGAAGATTGGGATTGGCCTTGTATATCTTCTAATCCAAATATAACCATAGATATTATAAAGGATAATCCTGATAAACCTTGGAATTGGAATTGGATATCCATGAATCCAAATATAACTTGGGATATGATTCAAGATAATTCTATGCAAAATTGGAATTGGTATAATTTATCTAATAATCCAAATATAACTATGGATATTATTCGTGAACATCCTGATAAACCTTGGAAATATGGTTGGGTGTCCGAGAATCCAAATCTAACTTGGGAAATTATTAGAGATAATCCTTATGCGGGTTGGGAGTGGGTAAGTATATCTAGAAATCCAAATATAACATGGGAAATTATTAAAGCTAATCCTGATAAACCTTGGGATTGGTCATCTATATCTAGTAATCCAAATATAACTATGGATATGATTTTAGAACATTCTGATAAGGATTTGAATTGGAATTGGATATCTTGGAATCCAAATATAACTATGGATATAATTCGTGATAATCCTGATAAACCGTGGTGTGGGTGGGGTATATCTGCAAATCCATTTACAAAAGAAAAAGAAGCGTTTGTAAATAGAAAGTATAGAGAACATATGGCTGCATATAAAATTCAAGAATGGTGTTTACAGATTATAGTTTCACCACATTATAAAATTGGTAGAACGATGATTGATAGGAAGTATAAAGAATTATTCGAATAGTATAAATTTTCAATTAATGCTTGATATATGAATAAAATTGATATTTAAATATCATTATTATTTTTTATACACTATGACAATTCATAATGAAATACCTAAACAAATAAGAAATAGTATTAATAAAGAATGGGGAACCTATTATTTAAAATTTATTGCAGATAATCAAGATAAAGATTGGAATTGGTCTTATATATCTAGAAATCCAAATCTAACTATGGATATTATTAATGAGAATCCTGATAAACCTTGGAAGTGGTATAATATAGCTATAAATCCAAATCTAACTATGGATATTATTAATGAGAATCCTGATAAACCTTGGAAGTGGTATAATATAGCTATAAATCCAAATATAACTTGGGATATCATTAGAGATAATCCGGATAAACCTTGGGATTGGGAAGGTATATCTATGAATCCAAATATAACTATGGATATAATTCGTGATAATCCTGATAAACCTTGGTGTTGGTGGGGTATATCTTCTAATCTAAATATAACTATGGAATTTATTAACGATAATCCTATGCAAAATTGGGATTGGTATTATATATCTATTAATCCAAATCTAACTTGGGAAATGATTCGAGATAATCCTGATAAACCTTGGGTTTGGGAATATATATCTAAAAATCCACATATAACTTGGGAAATAATTAGAGATAATCCTGATAAGGATTGGGATTGGGTAAGTATATCTAGAAATCCAAATATAACTATGGAATTTATTAACGATAATCCTGATAAACCTTGGTGTTGGTGGGGTATATCTTCTAATCCAAATATAACTATGGATATAATTCGTGATAATCCAGATAAACCTTGGAATTGGTATTGGATATCCAGAAATCCAAATATAACTATGGATATAATTCGTGATAATCCTGATAAACCTTGGAATTGGTATTGGATATCCAGAAATCCAAATATAACGATGGATATCATTAGAGATAATCCTATGAAACCTTGGGATTTTGGGTATATCTCTCAAAATCCATTTACAAAAGAAAAAGAAGAATTTGTAAATAAAAAGTATAAAGAATATAGAGCCGAAGCCGCATATAAAATTCAAGAATGGTGCTTACAGATTATAGTTTCACCACATTATAAAATTGGTAGAACGATGATTGATAGGAAGTATAAAGAATTATTCGAATAGTATAAATTTTCATATAATGCATGCATGATATATGAATAAAATTGATATTTAAATATCATTATTATTTTTTATACACTATGATTAAATGTAATAAAAGAATTATGAAATTAAGAAAAACTATTAATAAAGAATGGTGTAATCATTATTTTAAATTTATTAAAGATAATCCTGATAAACCTTGGTGGTGGTCTTGTATATCTGCAAATCCAAATATAACTATGGAAATTATTCGTGATAATCCTGATAACCCTTGGAATTGGAATGGTATATCACATAATCCAAATCTAACTTGGGAAATCATTAAAGCTAATCCTGATAAACCGTGGAATTGGTGGAGTATATCACATAATCCAAATCTAACTTGGGAAATCATTAAAGCGAATCCTGATAAACCTTGGAATTGGTGGAGTATATCTAAAAATCCAAATATAACTATGGAAATCATTAGAACTAATCCCGATAAACCTTGGGATTGGCGGGCTATATCTAGTAATCCAAATATAACTATGGATATAATTCGTGAGAATCCTGATAAAGATTGGGATTGGGACTGGATGTCTAGGAATCCAAATATAACTATGAAAATTATTCGTGAGAATCCTGACAAACCTTGGCATTGGCCTGGTATATCTTGTAATCCAAATATAACTATGGATATTATTCGTGATAATCTTGATAAACCTTGGAGATGGTGGAATATATCTAAAAATCCAAATATAACTATGGATATGATTAGAAATAATCCTGATAAACCTTGGAATTGGTATTGGATTTCTACAAATCCAAATATAACTATGGATATTATTCGTGATAATCCTGATAAGGATTGGGATTGGCTAAGTATATCTATGAATCAAAATATAACTATGGAAATTATTCGCGATAATCCAGATAAACCTTGGGATTGGGTTTGTATATCTAGAAATCCAAATATAACTATGGATATAATTTGTGATAATCCTGATAAGCCTTGGAATTGGAGCGGTATATCCAGAAATCCAAATATAACTATGGATATGATTCGTGATAATCCTGATAAACCTTGGAATTGGAGCGGTATATCCAGAAATCCAAATATAACTATGGATATGATTCGTGATAATCCTGATAAGCCTTGGAATTGGCATGCATTATCTCAAAATCCATTTACAAAAGAAAAAGAAGCGTTTGTAAATAGAAAGTATAGAGAGCACATGGCTGCGTATAAAATACAGCAATGGTGTTTATCAATTATAGTATCACCACATTATAAAATAGGTAGAACGATGATTGATAAGAAATATCAAGAATTATTCGAATAGTATAAAATTGAAATATTAATAATATTATTATTAATGTTATAATGATAGCACGAAAAATTAAAACTCAGATTGATAACGAATGGTATAAACATTATTTAAAATTTATCAGTAATCATTGCGATAAACAATGGAATTGGTATTACTTATCGAAAAATAAAAATATAACTATTGAATTCGTTCAAAATTATCCATACAACCCTTGGAGTTGGTATGAAATATCAAAGAATCCTAATATAACTTGGGAAATCATTAATGATAATCCAGATAAACCTTGGGATTGGAATTTTATAGCTATTAATCCAAATATAACTATGGATATGATTAAAAATAAACCAGATAAACCTTGGTGTTGGTTACTTATATCATGTAATCCAAATATAACTATGGAATTTATTGAAGATAATCCTAATGAAACTTGGGAATGGAGTAGTATATCTAGAAATCCGGCTATAACTATGGATATGATAAGAAATAATCCTGATAAACCTTGGGAATGGGGTTATATATCGCAAAATCCAAATATAAATTGGGAAATGATAATAGATTATCACTATAAACCTTGGAATTGGGATTATATATCGCAAAATCCAAATATAACATGGGAAATCATTAGTGATAATCCTGATAAACCTTGGAATTGGGATTATATCTCTGACAACCCAAATATAACTATGGACATCATCCAAAATAATCCAGATAACCCATGGAATTGGTATTATATCTCCTGTAACCCAAATATAACGTGGGAAATCATTAAAAATAATCCTGATAAATCGTGGAAATGGGATAGGTTATCAAGTAATCCAAATATAACTATGGAAATGATTAAAAATAATCCTGATAAACCTTGGAAGTGGTCTAGTATGTCTAAGAATCCAAATATAACTTGGGAAATTATAAGAGATAATCCTGATAAACCTTGGGATTGGTATTATATATCTATGAACTCTAATATAACAATGGATATCATTAGAGATAATCCAGATAAACCTTGGAAGTGGTCTAGTATATCTATGAATACATTTACAAAAGAAAAAGAAGAATTTATAAATATAAAGTATAGAGAATATATGGATGCGTATAATAGTCACTGATGTTATAAAGGGTGCATATAATATCAGTAATATAATAAACAGATAATATCAGTAATATAATAATGGAAGAAAAAGAAGAAAAAGAATGGTTTTTTTATATTATACAAAATGGAGTTTATACTTACGCAGGAGTTTCACCTGATCCAATTAAACGTTTGCGAAAACATAATGGCGAAATATGTGGAGGAGCAAAATATACGGCTAGTAAGGGTCCAGGGTGGAAACATGTTTGTATTGTTAGTGGGTTTAAAACTAAAATCCAATCCTTACAATTTGAATGGGCTGTTAAACATCATCCTCCTAGAAATGTGGGTGGTATTGTATCCAGATTAAAAAAACTACATGAAGTTATGTTAAAAGAGAGATGGACGTCAAAAAGCCCTCTCTCTACGACAGTTCCACTTATTGTCCAATACATACCCGTTACTAATTAGATCCAACATGGTTCATTTTTCGGCCATCCCTGCGGGACTCTGAGATCATTTGATTGTGTCTCCTCAATTTCTCTTTTTATATTTTCTAGTTTAAAATTTTTCTCTTCAATAATAGTATTTAAATATTGACATCTTTCATTGCTTGCGCGATCATTAAATTGCCAATACAGTATTAATTTTTCTTGAACTTCACATGTTGTTTTTAACACAGCTGTAACGTTAATACCTGTGATAACGATACGTTTTCTATAATTATCAATGAATGTTGAACAACCGTAATCAGCCAGCCAACGCTTTACATTAACACCGTGAGCCCCGATAACATGACCAACCTGTCTCTTTTCAGAATATAAGATTTCTTTTTTCCAAACTTGTAATGATTCGTAATACATCATAATAGTCTATTAATACATATATTATATACACGTATATTATATTCAATTTTATGTTAATATGTGTATTAATTTAATATAACGATAAATAAGTTTTACACAATATCTTACGTAGAGGACACATTTTCTGGACAAATATAATAAGTTATATCATATTTTGATTTGTCATATAATAATTTTGAGGTATAACTAACCATATTACTTTTACATATATGACGTAGTATGGTTAAGAATCCAGTATATTTTGGTTCTCTTGTAAGATAAAATTGTTTTGATTTTCTATAAAACGGCTTCAAATCATCAACTAATTGTGAATATAAATTTAAAAATCTTAGTTTTTTAAAAGAATCGTTATTAACTACATAGCATTTATTATTATTATTATTATTCACAGGACATATTTTATCTAATAATCTAAATAAATATTCCCGCGATAACATATATATATATATATATATCATACTATTATATAATTTTTAAAATGTCAATAATATCAAAAGTAAATAATAATAATTCTAATTCTTCTTCATGTAAAGTTGTAAATATGACTATGTATAAACTAATTATATTACAACATTTATACTTATCTTCTTCTGAAACTGTTTCAACCGCTTTTATAAATAGAAACAATTCGTTTAAAATATCTATTACTGAATGACCTGTGTCTATTATAGTAATTAGATGCTCATATGCACAGTTTAGCTTGTTTTCTTTACATAATACAATATATGTGGTCAACTTATCAAAGTGTATTAATGTACATGATTTGTTAATTATTTCAACGGAGACGGGTATATCATACTGTATTAACTTACATTTCTCTAAAATGTAATAAACTGATTGTACTTTTTTCTCTGAAATTGTAATAATAAATTGTTTACATTCGTCATTAATTTCTATATCTTCATATTTGCATACATTGTCTATAATAGTCATTAACTGGTTAGTATTAATATTGGGGACATGCAATGGAAATATTCGGGAACTCAATCCTTCATCTACATTGTAAATATTATTTGTTGTCATTATAATATGGATATTATCATTGCACATATCAATATTACTATTAAATAATAATTGTAGACTCTCTGTGTATGTGTGTATATTATCAATAATAAGCAATTTTTTCACATTTGTGAATGTCGATTTACAAAAAATCCTAAGTTTATACCTCATGTTTAATATACTTTTATCCTTAATATCACGTATAACCAATTTATCTACATTTTCGTCTAAATTAAGCTCTCTAATAATAGCCGGGACCAATATAGACTTTGTATAATGGTCGTCACAAATTAATAATAATTTCGTAACATCACATTTAATATGATTTTTCAATATTTCTAAAAATTTAGGTTCCAGCGGTAAATCATTTATATTTTTAGGAAAATATTTTTCAGAAAAATTTTGTTGTAACATAATAATTAAACAAAATAAGTATTTAAGTTTATCTATATATATGTATTTATTAAATGGACGATTTATATGCTATTTTGAATGTAGAAAAGGACGCAACACAAGAAGAGATTAAAAAATCCTATCGTAAATTATCTATGCGTTGGCATCCAGATAAAAATAATGATAGTAAAGAAGCGTCTGATAAATTTAAAGAAATTAGTAGCGCTTATGCTGTGTTGTCCGATCCTAAACAACGTAATCAATACGACCATAAAGATGAAGGGTTTAATATGTCTTCCGTCAATATGCCTGATTTTTTTAAAATATTTATGGGGCAACCTTCTGCCCGCGACATGTTTGGTGGTGCGTGCATGCCAGGGCCTTCTCATCCATTTGGATTTAGTCGTGGACCAGGTGTCGTTCATATGAATGTTGGAGGACATGATAGTGACTATCCAGGTATATCACCTGAATCTTCAACATCATCTTCTATTCCAAATATTGGAGACATTTTTCAAAATATGCGGAAACCTCCTCCCATTATAAATAATATTACCATATCAATAAAAGAGGCTTATGAAGGCATTTCATATCCTCTTAAAATTAAACGCACAATACAAACAGATAATGTAAAAAGTGTAGAAACTGAAACTATTTATTTATCTATTCCTCGGGGGATTGACGAAAATGAAATTATTATTACCCGTGATAAAGGCCATATAACACAGTCTGGGTTAAAAGGTGACGTTAAAACGTTTATTAAAATAGAAAACAATTCGTTATTTAAACGACATGGGTTAGATTTAGATTATACTAAAATTATTACATTAAAAGAAGCATTATGTGGATTATCGTTTAACATTGAACACCTTAATGGTATATGTTATAAAATAAATGATACGGTCGGGACTATCATTAACCCAACTTATAAAAAAACAGTGCATAATAAGGGTATGGTTCGTGATGGCAATACAGGTAATTTAAACATTCATTTTATTATAGAATTTCCTAAAACGTTACCTACCGATACCATTAAACAATTAGCTGATATCCTATAAGACATTAATTAATATTGTAAAATAAATATTGTAAAATAAAGTATTAGGTTAGTGGTATAAATTTAGACGACGCAAATTACGAAAGTATAAATATAATATATAGATAGATAATGGATGATTTTGACATAAATAAGCAATCAAAACTCGCAGAAATAGATAATTATAGAAAGGAGGCTCGTAAAAATAAAGCACTGCTTTGCTACAAATATGATACTCTTAAATTTAGGATGAATCTTCTCCAAATACTTATAATAGTAATTTCTACTATGATAACATTTTTAGAAGCAATTAACGCTCATTACAATTTTGACCCAACTGCATTTAATGTATGTATTATTACCATGAGCACGACAATTGCATTCATCATGGCAATATACCGCTTTTTTAGGATAGAAGAAAATAAAGAAGATATTAAACAGTCATTAGAAAATCATACATTTATAATAAATAGACTTCATAAAATTATACATTCGATGGAAAATTTTAAACTGATTAATAATGGTAACGATAATAATATATTAGAATGGAATCAGTTACAATTAAGTTATGATGGCGAAATTTTCGACAATTATATTTCTATTAAGGAAAAATTTGATTCGCAATTCAGTTTTCAAGATAGCATTTATTATAAGCATAAATATAAACATGATCTATTAACATTAGAGTTTTCTAACCGAGAAATACAATTAGTAGACGAGTTTAAAGATACCGATCACAGTGCGTTTATATTACGATTGAAGGGGTGTCTGTATTATCTATTATGTTGTATAAATAGGGAAAGGATTGATTATACTACATTTATTAAAAAGGCGGAAGAGGGTAAATTAGTGACTGTTATACCTATGTCATCTATGCCATCTATACCATCTTTTACAACAAATGAAAATAATAATATTATTTTAACCACAGAAATTTAAGTTATTAAGGAATAAATAAAAGCGACATTTTTTTTGTATAAATTATTATCTAATATTAAAGTATAATATGACAACTCCTACTCCTATTAATATTAATGTGAATCTCCCTGAAATGAACGCCACCGCAACTCTCGAAGCTTTCCCTGAATTACAAAACCTAGGCCAGACAGACCTCGCCCCTGTCGAGGGAGTGATAAATGTGAACTGCACCGTAGACCAAGCAAGTGCACTGTTTTCTATTAATGTGACGGATTCGGCCGCAGTGGACACCGATGGGGTGCCTAATGATATTAAATATCGTTGTAACAACAAAGACGACTCCGCCGCCCTGTATTATGACACCACTACCACCCCAGCTGCTGCCCTCCAAATCCCTAATGTTAACTGGCCAACTTACCTTGACGCCAACGGCGACGAAGTGGAGCTCAAAGATGTGGAATTCAAACACACGACACTCGGTGGCATGGCATCCGGGACCGCTTCCGCTCCACATATCGACGATGACGCTGTAATCCAACAAGCGATGTTATACGATATTGCAGAAGATTATTTAGGTGATGCTAATTCCCTCGAACTCATTAACAATGAAGGTGCTCTGGCGACTGATATTGGCGATCGGATGGCCGAGGTGCAATCTAGGGTAGCTGACAACTGGTTGGACCCGACCATGACTTCGCTCGACTTCAACGCGCTCGCCGTCGTCAATCCAGCACGAGAAGTGCTTGAACGTATGCAAGAAGCCGGGGCGCTTGGTTCCGACCATATGAAAGTTCTAATTGCAGACCTTGACGCCCGAACTGCTGACTCCCAGTATGTCTTTTTAAAATTTGTTGTGGGTGATGCATTGAACTTTAATTTTACAATAAATAAATACGCGGCGGTGCTGAGCGGACTTCAATTTGGAGCTAATAATCCCAACCTTGTAGGTAGAGATCATGTATTTAGAGTTAAAATGACTGTTGTTGAAAATATTATTGTTTCTTAAATTAACATAATTGTATAATATAATGATACGTCAAAAAAAAGGTGAACCAATTACAATGAAAAGTAGTACCAATTCAGTTGATGCAATGTTAAAAAAAAAAAATAAAAAACTAACAATCCATTTAAGGAAATACGAAACATTAAATGAGAGAATAATGTCTAACCTGTTGAATAATTTAGAATATTTTAGAAATGGTGAGTTTGATAATATTGATACATCGGTTAATAGCGAACTTGGAATATTGTTATCAGATGATATTTTTTCAGATGTAGTATTAAGTAATGTCAGTGATTATATTTATAATATAAAAACGTTTGAAGAATATAGACTTAACGCACACAGAATTCTTGATGGATTAGTAGAAGCATTGCTTCTACATAAAACAAATTTATCATGTAAAACGGGCAATGAATCATATGCTGCTATACTTAAAGATAAAGAAAGCACCAGTAAATATTTAATACAAAAATATGGCGGAAGTTCGATATTTGGTGATAAAATAAAAGCAGATTTGACTGTTATGCCAACATTAAAAGAAGAATATATGATTTATATTGAACGATATGGACTTCCTCCAAAACTTAAATTTAAATCAGAATTACTTTCAGAAATATTAAGAGAATTAAATTGTGCTGGTGAATAATAAAACAATACAGATAAAATACTTATTTAATATATATTAAATAAGTATATGCATTCGGTTAATGTCGACATAAATGATTATAATTATGCCGAAATTAAAGAATTATTGGACCTAAATGCTGACGATAATGCGATTACAATAAATAAGTTATTTATGTTGGTGATTGCAAAAATAGATAATATAGACAGCTCTGACCGTTTTAATGCGTCAGAAAAAACTGAATTGTCTATTTTTTTTAAAACGATATTTTATAAATTTTGTCATATTAACAATTGGAAACCGTCGCATAAAATAATGACATATTTTGATGGTGTTAAAATAAATAATCAATCGTCGCCTGCACCTGCACCTGCTCCGGTAACTAATTCGTCTACTCGTCAATTACAAAATAACGTGAACCCAATTACGCCTAAAACAGTTACACAGGTTATTTCAATAGATTCATTTTATAGAGATAATTATAACAATAGTTCTAGTACCGATTTTACAGTTACCCTTCCAGTGAGCTATACGAACGTTGTTCAGATGAAACTAAGCAGTGCTGAAATACCGAATACTTATTATATTTTTGACGAAGAATTAGGAAACAATAAGTTTCGTATTTCTATTTATGAACATGATATATTAATATTGACATTTCCTGTAATAATTCCATCAGGTTCATGGTATACTGACGATATTAAAGAATTTATATCAACTTATATAGATAATTATGATAATGATTACGTAAAACATATATTTTTTAGTATTGACTGTAATACAGGAAAAGGATATTTTCGATGGAAAACCGAGAATGAATTGAAGGGTATCCAACAAACAACATGTCCGTCGACAATAGATGTCGCTACATTAACATACACATTGGACACATTTGATGAAAAATGCACACTATACGAAGCAACAGCATTATATATATTTGGGTTTAGTTCAATGGTTGTCGGTAAAAAGATTGGTTATGACAAAAGTTATATCTATGGTAACTATATATATCATGGGTATTTACGTGCTGAACGCATTTACGGTTTTACAATGAATACATATATGTATTTATCTGTTGATGATTTTGTTAGTAATAAAAAAGACCAAATTATTGGAATTAAAAAGGACAGTTATATAGGAGACAATATTTTAGCACGGATACAGATTAATAACCCATTATTTAGCATTATAGTAAATAATAACGAAGACAATGTCTTTAAAAAAAGAGATTATTTTGGAGATGTTAAGATTAGAAAGCTGCATGTAAGAATACTTGATAAGTTTGGAAGGGTTATGAATCTAAATAATTCGGAAGTTTCTCTCTCAATCGAATTGACACAGCGATACAATTCATGTCAACAATCTACCTTTAACGACTTATTGCAACCATAATTACAAAGATACCATAATTACAAAGATACAGTTATTTTATTATTTTTAATATAGCATTATTTAATTGTTTAGATCGTGAAATAGAATGTGTTTCAAAATGAGTAATCAGTTTTTCGGTATTATTATACAATTCTTTTGGAAACGACCTTTCTTCGCTCCATCCACTATAATAAATATTGTTAATTCTGATGTAAATGTAAGCAATATCATACCAGCTGGTATCATTCTGTTTAACAAACCCATTTTCTATAGAAATAAAATTTTCATTGTTTATGAATTGTTTGGTTCGATTGATGCATCCTAACTTTGTTTCATGTAATCCATACGGTTGACCTCCTATAATTTCTGATTCAGATTGAACGCATTCTATTGTTGTTAACTTAAATGGTAGCAACACTAGATTTGATGCTCCAACTTTATCTTTATTTGTCGATGTTAAATATAATTTGCTACTAGTGAGATCGTTAACAACCTTACCTGTAGACATATTTAAAATGTCTGTTTGTATATTAATAATCGCTGGTCTTTACAAAACGTTTCAATTATTACGAGAAATAGACGATGAATTTAAAATGTCTGTTTGTATATTAATAATCGCTGGTCTTTACAAAACGTTTCAATTATTACGAGAAATAGACGATGAATTTAAAATGTCCATGATGCTATTTATCGCGGAGACATCTATTGTAGATTCAGATGTCTGCGTGGGATTTAATATAAAATCGAAGTGAAACGTTTGTTCTGTTTCATCCTGTTGTTCTGTTTCATCTTGTTGTTCTGTTTCATCTTGTTGTTCTGTTTCATCTTGTTGTTCTGTTTCATCTTGTTGTTCTGTTTCATCCTGTTGTTCTGTTTCATCGTGCATTCGTATATCATGTCTACAAACAGGACAGGTCGAATGACTACTAAACCACCTTAATAATGCAGATTCCGTAAATATATGATTGCAGAACGCTATACGTATTAAGGTGCTTTGTTCGTTAAAAGTATTCATGGTTATAGGACATGTTGTGGTATTTTCAGGTAATTCTGTAAATAAAATTTCAGTTGTTGCTAATTCTATTTCTCTCAATGTAGGAATTATAGGGACAGGGTCCATAAAATTATTATTTATAAAAGTATGTAGATTATGTAGATTATGTAGATTATTTAGATTATCCCTATTATTTAGATTATTCCTATTATTAGGATGAGGATGAGGAGAAGGATTATTCCTATTATTAGGACGAGGACGAGGATGAGGACGAGGATGAGGAGAAGGATTATTCCTATTATTTAGATGATTAGGATAATTTAGATGATTAGGATTATTAGGATTATTTAGATTATTCCTATTATTTAGATGATTAGGATTATTTAGATGATTAGGGTAATTAGGATTATTTAGATGATTAGGATTATTTAGCCCGATTGAATTATACATGTTTATGTTTATAGCACCCATAAGTGTTATAATCCTATTAAGTGATTCTTGTTGACGTAAAGAATAATAGTAGTAATCACGGATTGAAGTCATATATTATAATATATATATAAAGGTTCTTAAATAGATTTTAATAATTATGCCTTTGGATAAAGGATTAACTGGATTAGCAAATTTAGGAAACACGTGTTTTATGAACACATGTATGCAATTATTATCACATACACATGAGTTAGATTTTGTGTTGCAAGATAAAAATATAAAAGATGGGACTCTTTTACATGAATGGAAAGTGTTGCGTAAAATGATGTGGAGTGAAAATTGTACAGTTAATCCAAAAAGATGGTTGTCGTGTGTTCAAGCAGTGGCCCGGAAAAATAATATGCTATTATTTACTGGGTATTCACAAAATGATATGGCTGAATTTATGCTATTTGTAATAAGTAATTTTCACGATACTCTATCACGAGAAGTAAAGATGACTATAAAAGGTATCCCGACAGATAATACGGATGATATGGCTATACAATGTTATACAATGATGAAAAATATATATCAAACTGATTATTCTGATATAATGAAAATATTTTTTGGTATACATGTATCACAAATTATAGATCCTGACACCAAAGAGGTATTAAGCAATTCTCCCGAACCTTATTTTATGATTGAGTTACCTATACCATCGGGTAAATCAAATCTGACGCTGTATGATTGTTTTACGCATTATTCTAATCCTGAACATTTAGGGGGAGAAAACGCATGGTATAATGAAAAAACGAAAAAAAAGGCTGATGTTGAAAAACAAATGGTTTTTTGGAGTTTCCCTACGGTATTAGTAATTGCGCTAAAAAGATTTACAAATACCAATAGAAAATTGACCAATTTAATAGATATTCCATTGGATAATTTAGATTTATCTAAATATGTTAGCGGATATGATAAATTATCGTATCAATACGAATTATACGGTGTAGCAAATCATACAGGAAATGCACAAGGTGGACATTATTTTGCTTATATTAAAACAAAAGAAGGTAATTGGTTTGAAATAAATGATACGAATGTTAGGTCTATCCGAAAAGAGTCTATTATTTCCAATAGAGCATATGTTTTAATTTATAGAAAAAAAAAGTAAGCTTATAATATATAAGTTATGAATGTAAATATTAATACAGATTCTATAAACGGAATTAAACCTAATTACGATTTTATTAACAATTTTGATTCGAATCCTGTAATGATTCGAATTTTAGTAGTTATTATTGTTGCATACTATACGATTATATATTTTAGTGTAAAAAATGAAATCGTTCCGACGGCAACCAAATCGTCATCATCAATCGGAATAATTGGATTTTTATTATGGCTATTATTTATTATTATATTATTATTAAATGGTGTTAGGTATTTCTATGATTTAAATATTACTACTGGAATTAAAGGGATTTTTAAACGAGAACCTGAAATAGATATTAATGTTACGACTGTTTCAGGTAAACCTTTGGTAAACCCTGTGCCTGAAATAATGTATGAAAAACAAGTATTTCATGTATCAGATAATAAATATGATTTCAACAATGCAAAGGCTATTTGTGCAGCATATGGAAGCAAATTAGCCAGTTATGACCAGATAGAACAATCCTATAATGATGGAGCTGAATGGTGTGGTTACGGATGGTCTGACGGACAAATGGCGCTTTATCCTACTCAGAAAAAAACATATAATAAGTTATTATCACGAAACTCAGATTATGAATATAAATCATATTTTATTTTTACTTTAAAATGGCAAATTAGTGGAACTAAAAATAGAGTACAAGAAACAAATAAAAAAGTAATTGCTACTACTGAAAGAGGATTTTCATTAGAAGGATTAAGTTCTTATTTAAATTTTAATTACCTTGAGTTTTATAAGTAAGATTTTTCGATATTTATAACGAAGAACCAATAGTTTATGGCACAAAGATTTTTAATAGATAGAAATTTAGGGGATTTTTGTATCCCCTATAAAGTATCGAGTGTCTCTACTTCTCCTTCTTCTGGAAGATTAAGCTTTTATAGTACATTTGACGTTAGAAATACGACACAGATCCGTATAAGCACGTCTGACTTTAATAATAACAATATACTAAGATATTTAACGGGAAGTAGCAAGGGTAATGTATTAATCCATTCAAAAGAATTCCCTGCTTCGTACACTATTTTCCCTTACTACTCGGTTACAGAAGGTAGTGACTATATATCTTTAACTCTTACAGATAATGGAACTTCAGGTTCAATAGCAAGCTCAGAAAACTTCCCTTTTTCTAAAGATGAAGAAGTTTGTATTGTATTAGATTATAATGACGGTACAGGGGGTGGTGGAGGATCAGGCACTTCAGGTTCCTCAGGCACTTCTGGTAGTTCAGGCACTTCAGGTTCTTCAGGTACTTCTGGCAGTTCAGGTGTAAGTGGAGTTTGCAT
>Ga0209223_10001481_pt1 | contig 25470 bp, 27 predicted proteins | sample COG_06_FD_184750 | JGI IMG/M metagenome (GOLD analysis project Ga0209223, IMG submission 184750) | Pelagic Microbial community sample from North Sea - COGITO 998_met_06 (SPAdes) (version 2) | ecosystem: Environmental > Aquatic > Marine > Neritic zone/Coastal water | place: Helgoland, sampling...
GATTGACCCCAAGACAATCATTTGATTAATAAACCACTTGGTTTTACCATGGGAACGGCGAAATAGCTCAGTCGGTAGAGCAGAGGACTGAAAATCCTTGTGTCCCCGGTTCGATTCCGGGTTTCGCCACCATCCCATGTTCCATAGGGGTTCTAGCCGATTTTAAGCAAAATTTCAGGACGAGTTACAACGAAAGTTACAACAAGCTCACCCACATATCAGTGTGTATAATGTTATGTTTTTACATAATGAATCTACTCTTTTGATGCTGTAAGTTGGTTCAAGTGATCAATCAAGCTATCGTAGACTATTAAACGGATTCCCCTCACATTGCCTCGCTTGCGTATTGAATGAGACAGAACTGGAGGCTTATGGCCGTTTTCCGAGGTAGGCAGTATCAATTGATTCATGTAGCCACGGCTTAACCCCGTATGCGGGCAAAGCTTACCCTCTTTGGGTAAACGAATAAATTCAGGCTTCATTGTCTAATCCCATCCGTTGAGTCGTTAAATTTGTTTTGAAAAGTTTCACCTTCATATAATTTTTCTTTCTTTTTAGAAATTAAAGTTGAGCCGTAAATTGGCTTTCGCTCAGAAACTTCATTAGTGAAGATGTCTGGTGTACATGTTTATTCATAAATTTCCTTTCTTCGATTTCCTGTAATTAGTTAAGGTTTCAATAAACTGTTCATTTGTAACAAGACTTATTTTGTGGTGGTCAAAGAGGTCTTCCATTCGATTGGTTACCTTTTCCTCAACCACCACAAATGCCATTTTCGCGCCGGTTACCCGTATTGATTCGCAAGCCTGAGTAAATATCGAATCAATACTGGTTATTCTCTTTCGGAATGAAACTGTGGCTTCCAATTCCTCGCTCTTATTATCTGATTTAGAAAGTATACCAATTTCGTAGTAAGGTGATTTACTCTTGGCCAATGGAACTCCCATAGACTTAATGGACTTCGTAATACTTTTCAAAATTACCCGTTCTTCTGCTGACGCTATTCGGCTCCGCACTCTGGGTTTGTTTCTTTTTTCATTTTCATAAAGAGAATAAAGTTTTGTTCTTTCTTTATCATTCAAATTTAACCCTTTCACCAATGCGTCCAATTTAACTTTCGATGGCAAAGCCTTATCATCAAGCCATACATACATTGAAGCACGAGTTACCCCTGTTTGATCCGCCAATTGATAAACCGAACAATCAACATTCTTGATAAGTTTTTTTAAGAAAACAGAAAACTTTTCTGAAGGCTCAACTACCCTTTTCGGGTATAAGACTCGAACCATATCATGAAATGTAAGTTTGGGAACTTTTGGCTTTTTAAAGGATCTGAGTTTTTCTGAAACCTCCTTATTACAACCGAAAAACTCAATTATAGACTCAAGTTTTTTGTCTCCTGGTTGCCCCCGGCCATCCATCCAAACCATCAAAGTGTCATGTGTAACTCGAAGGAAATGTATCAACTCAGATTCTCTTCCCTCAGGTATAACCTCTCTTAGTAATTCATTAAATTTCATCCAGCTAAGGATGGTCGATAACGCAAAATAGTCAATATTTATATAAATAAAGATTTACATTAATAAAAAGCATGTCAATATATGAAGAATAAGTAAGACGGCGAATTCGTTTTTTATGTAAAATTTTGTAAAAGGGATAACATTCCAAAGTAGTACGGTGAATCGTGACGGAAGAGTAAATCAAACTATCTCTGCAACAAGCAGGGCGAATTAATCAAAAATAAGCTTCATTTTATGAGCTGAAGCATTTCTCCACTTTGGATCAGGAAACAGCTAACACACTCAAAAAGATGAGGACCAACTACATAAAACTAATATGAAAAAAATATTACAGATCATGAAGGGCAGATTCGCAAGCATCATGACTCTAGCATCCAAACAGATATAAGCCTTCTGGTCTTAAGAAAGGTTGAAGCGTACAAAGACAGACACTGGTGACTACACAGGATTCAAGTGTGGGATCATAAAAGCGTTTAATAAAAAATACCAAAGATTATTTGAAATGTTAAGTGTCCTTTACCCTTTGCATTTATTAAAATGCGGAACAAATAAAATACCTACGACTGCTTTGTCTACCCAGATACGAAGGAGCCATTCACAGGTATGTCTTACGAATATTTTGTTACTGTTCACGGATGGGCAACGATTAAATACCTACCCCTTAAAAACGGACGAAGAGATGGAGTGGAAGTTTTGATGAAAGATGACGGAACAATCCATGGAAAAACTCATTGGGTACAAAATCAGTTTCATGGACCGAACGACTAGTATTATTTTAATGGCAACCCCCAGGAAAAGGCCATCTATGAAATGACTCCTTTGAGAAAGAGTCGATTACTCAAGATCGATGTCTGGCATCCCAACGAACTGAAATGCTTGAACAGCTGGATTGTTTAATGGGCTAACTGAGAACAAAAAATTACCAACAGTCTAACTCCACGAATCGTCATCCAAGCCACATATCAGGCAACAAATAATTATTAATTAGTTTTCGTTAAATGGCAATAAGAGGAGGTTAATCATCGCATGTCGTGCAATCTCCGCCTTCACCATCGCAGGTAGGGCAAACTACTGTACCATCACCGTCACCATCACAAGTTCTGCAATTAAAAAAGCCAAGAAATTTCCCGCCACCTCCGCATTCACCACATCGACCATCAACTGTCCCATCACCTCCACAACTAGATAATGCCAACATAACAGTAAAAATAAAAAAACGAAACATATTCACTTCATAGAATAAAAAATGCTTAGCTGTCAAATATTTTTGAGAATCAATTTTCACTTGGGGGCATCCCCTGATCCCTTGCAGGTCTTGCAAACAATGTCCGACTCTCCATCTCCACCACATTCGGGACAATCTCTGGGTTCACCTAACCAATCTTTACCCAACCCACTTCCATCACAATCTGAGCAATCTCCAGTCAACTTTCCATCACCTCCACAACTCTCGCAGTCCCCGGAAGACAAACAGGAGGAAAAAAAACTACCGCAAGCAACAGGGTTAGGAAAAATTTAGATGTAATTATCATAAAAAACACTCAGCTAGTTTCTTCTCAATAGTAAATCAAAAAATTCAATGTTTAGCTCAATCCGTCCGATCATTGCGCTCTTTGCCAAGCGGATCGAAACTGGAATCAAAAGTCGGAGCATCGGATGGGAGGCTCTCATAACTAGTATCAAAAATCGGGGCGTCGGATGGAAGACAATTGAATTCCCAAGGAAACGGTCGCCAATCGGATGGCAACCTGAGCTTGCATTGGGAAGGGAGCAGTTTGGGCTCGTCAAGCAAGGTCATCCGGGGCTGAGCTTCTTTCCAGAATTTTCGAAAGCCGGGGTTTCCCTTCTCAAATGTGCGAAGGAGCAATTCGAATCCCTCCCTGTTGATTCCAAGCAGGGCTTGCTTCCTGGCCGTGGAAGATTCCGCTAAGGCTTTTCCAAGGTGAATCGCCGCGAATCCAAAAAGTGCTCCTACCCCAAACATCGTCTCCACTGAGAACAAGGCGCCGAGGGACGCTCCCCTCAACGCGTTGAGCGAGGTTTCACGAACGGCTTCCTCAGTCGACTCCCAACTCCCCAATGCCAAGGTCAACAAAGCCCCGAGTGCGGCCGTGCCGAGAGCCCCTCCGAAGAAATCCAAGGGGTCCACCTGCATGGTATAGGTCTTCCAAGTAGACACCATTCCGGCGAGTATGTTTTCCACCCCTCCGGTCAGCAGGAGTGGATTTAGAGTGGCTGTGGAAAGAACCACTTCAACACCGCCTTCCACAAAGGTGTCGAAGAAGGTCGCGGCGCTCATGTCGAGGTTGCCAGCAAGAGCGGCCGAGAGATCGGCCGATCCTTCCGCCACGGCCAAGATGCCAATCCCAGTATCCATGACGTTCACGCAAAGCCATCCCTTGGATATGCCCGCCTCGGCCAGCAGGGCCCCCAGACCAGACTCCGAAAACCCGGGGATAGGGATGCCCGCTTTGGTGGGGAAGTCGGTCAACACGACGTGCCCTGTGTGGCGAACTCCATCCACAACGCCGTGTTGCGTAAAGGTGCTCGGAACATCGAGCAGGAGGTCGTGGCCCTCTGCCCAACGATGGTGGAAATCTTTGAATGGAAGAATATCCGCATGCGGACATTTTGCAAACCAGGGGAACGAGTTATCGAAAAATCCCCTGAGCGGATCAGTCGGAATCCATCCATAGACCGCCTGACCTGCAGCCGCCGTTACCGCGATTTCCATAACTCAGCTAAGGTTTTCGAGATATGAGATTTAATCTTGGGACAGTTTCTCTCCATGCTCTGCCCAAACGTGGGGCATGGCTTCCTTAAGCGCGTGCTTCAGGCATTTCATGTAACGTTCGGAATTCGCCTCGTCATTACTTGAAAAAGCAAAATAAGCAGCAATACCAGCAACGGCAAGGCCAGCAATACCAAGTCCAATTGGCCCGAGTAGACTAGATCCCACAAAGAAGGCCGTGATCGAAGTAATTAGAGTGGCGCCCCATCCCAATGCAGCCCCAATGGCACCTATGATCATTCCCATGCCAGCCGCACCACCAGATATGCCTACGACCGCCTTGATTTTTTCTTCTCGTTCCGCTTGCGAAGGGGCAAGTACAGCCTCGCTGAGACTGATGGATGCTTCGATTTGCGGAGGGATGGTTTCCAGTTTAGACCTGAACACATTCCGAATCGTTGCAGACATGGTGATGGCATCCATGTATCCGAGGAAATTCTGTCCGCCTTCCTTGGTTGCAAGAAGCTCCGCAACCTTCGCGTCCACGGTGCCAAGTAATTGAGATGTGTATTGTTTTTCGTTCATGATATTTAGTGGTTTTATTTTTTTCTAATTACAGTTGAATGTAAAATCATTTATTGCAATAAATAATTGTTCCTCCAGCGGCGGGACTTGTTTTGGTGTCTCGAAACAAAGCGGCCCCTCAGAACCCTGATCGCATAACTGGGCTTTGCGCCCTTTGCTTCCGCCTCGCGGATTTGCTGCTCCAGGATTTCGTCCTGCATTTCCTTCACTCGCAGTTGAACGTATTGGGCGTTCGCCCGGTTCTCTTCCCCGGAGCAAAAGGCTCGGCACTTGGCCAACAAGCCTTCTCCTCGGTTCATTCGCCAGTTCGTTCTCGGCCATTTCATAGAGCTTTTCCTCATTTTCATTCATCATTCATTTTCCTTTCTCGTTGGTCAGGTTTAATCAAGGAATGAAAAGGAGCCCGAAAAAGCACTTTTCAAAAAACCGCATATTCCCTGTTTAGGAATCGACCGGAATAAGATCCACAACTTCCCCAAGTTCGTATACTTCCATAACCCTTGAACCATCAGGATAGGTTACGAGATCGTAACCCTCGCCATCCTCCACCATGCTCTCGTTCGGTTCTCCCTCAAGATCCCAACCTCGAGAGCAAACGAGCTTGCCATTCCGGAAAACCCTCTCCGCCTCCTTTTGTCCAATCTCATAATAATCGACCATCAAACCACTCCCTTCCCGGACTTTCGTTTCGCTCCTCTCTCCATTTGGTTTCCATCCGATATCGGAAAAAATATGATCTTCCTCATACCGTCCGGCGAATTGAATTTGCCCGCTCCTGTACCAGCGAGAATACGTCCCGTGAAGAGATCCATTCGACCACCAACTCCGATAAGCTTTTCGATCATTGTCGTACCAGACCGAAAGTTTTCCATGAAACAAGTCGTTCAGGTAGAAAACTTCCTCCTTTTTCGTCCCGCAAGGATACCATTCCATCCACAAGCCTTCTCTCCTACCGTTCAACAAAGTACCTTGAATTGCCTTGAGTCCGTTCTCGTAGTAGTGGACTTGTAATCCTTCGCCGGCACAATCTTTCTCAAGTAATTTCACGGCAGGAACAATTTGGTCAGGGAAAAGAGAAAACCGGTTGCAGCACCTAGGGATATTCCCAAGTTCACCAAGGTGGCAAACTCATCAGACAAGGCACCTTCCACACAATCGCGCAAGTCCTCATTGGAAAATCCTGCCCATACTTTTCTTAGTTCCTCACGCACGGGCAAATTTCCGGAAAAATCCCCAGCTTTCGCTAGAAGTTGATCAGCGAGTGCAGGAAACGCATCCAGTCTCAAGGTATCCAGGTTCTTTTTCCATCCACCATTCCTCCATAATTCTCCAACCGGACAATCAAGAAACCGGACGATCAAGGATCGGGTTCTCTTACGAAAGGTCAGGGATATGAACTCGCTAAAATCCTCGTCACGCAGTGATCTTCTCAGGACATCTCCTAACGACAATGAGGGGTCATCTTCATTTTTCTCGATTATTCTCATTAAGTTCTCGATAGGCTTTCCCAAAAAAGGTTCGAAGGCTCTGGCCAATCCTTTTTCAAACAGATCCGATTTATCCGAAAAGACTACGGACGACAGGGAATCCCACAAATTGTCAAATCCCTGAGAATCCAAGACCTTGAGAATCCCTTCGATTTTGAATTTCCAGACTTCTGGAATTCTTTCCTTCAGCGCAGATGTGATCCGATCATCCTCCGGTGAACCAAGAAGCCATCCGGACAAGCCCGACAAGGATTCCGCAATCATTTCCGGAATTTGAGAAATTCCATCATTCAAGTCGTTACCACCAAAAGTACGAACGAAGAATTGCTTGATGGGATTCATAGAACTCACCTTGCCCCATACGATCCTCTCGCATTCCTTCCTCGCCATTTCGCCAATCCACTCCCGATTTTCATCCTTAGCTAAATAGTTCCCTACGCCCTGCATCAGATGATTCCTCAATTTTACGAGCATGGCTTCCTCAATCCTTGCCTGTATCGACTGGGGAAAAATATCGCCGATCGTCTTGCCTTGCTCTGCCCATTCACGAAGCGTCCCCTTGACCTTTGATCGTAAATTTTGCCAGATATCATGCGTGCGGAATTTCCGAGTGATCAAAGCGGAGAGAACATCCGGCAAATCCTCGGTTTGCGAAAGTTCGGACAATGACTTGTGGCCGACCGCAGTAAGTATATCCTCCCGGATCTCGTTCCATGATTTGTCATCGACGCAATCAACCAGTGATTCGCACACCGAATTACCCACTCTCATTGTAATCTCATCGGTCCATTTCCCCACAAAACCATCTCCAAGAGAAGAATCCAGCAATCGACGGATGCTCTGACCATCCTCCTTGGACCACTCGTCCCAAGTTTTCCCCATTGCTCTGAGAAGAGCATCACGAATACCCTTGGACTGGAAAAGTTTGCTGAAGAAATCGGGCGTCATGAATTTTCCGCAGGTCAGCTCAATCAGTTTCTCTCCGAACTCATCCCTTCTCTTGTAGAACAATCCGTACAGTTTTCCGCCAAACCTTGGTTGAGTCGGACGAAAGAGCAAACCTATGGCCACCTTGTTCGTCAAGTAACCCGCCAAGGCTCCGGCCGCGACCAGACAGACAGACTCGGCAACTCGCTGATTGGCGAATTCCGCAAGGATTGCGGCAAGTACGGCCAAAACCATAGCACATGCAAGATGCGAGATCGGCCATCGAAAGAAATCATACGACCGACTTCCTTTAATTACACGCGACCCAAGGATTTCCGTTGGAGCTTTCATGTTTATGCATCTAGGGCCAAAGGATCCGAAGACAATCCTTTATTGATCGAACTAACCTCGCCTGTGACGAATCGAGCACTTTGCGCAATCGAGCAGTCCAAAACCCATGGCACCGGATTGGTCGGCAAGGAGAACTCGCAACCAAGAACCTCGCATTCCCGATTAACCGCCATGAGAAACCGATCTGACCAGCGAATGGACTTGAAGAGCTTTTCCAAAACGGAGTTCAATCCTGCCCCGCTAAGTTCTGTCATTGCCAGGGCATAACATTCATCTACGCAGGAAACGGTTTGATAATAACGGGCCAACCCCCACCTCTGGACCAGAATTTCCTCAAGGTGAAAACGAAGTTTTTCCGGGTCAAAAATTGTCCTGTACGCATCAAAGGCAACTTTTTCAAAAGCCGACCCGACCCCTTCGTACGGATATTTCCCCACAGCCAAGGCCCAGTCACGCAATCGCCTAACGACCCCCTCAACACCTTGGGCAATCCTCAAGGTTGTGAATTGCTTGACCAATTCCTTTGACCAAGTACAGGTCCAGCGCGCCCTGATCTCCAGATGTCTGTGGGGCAGATACTCGGGTAAACCTTCGGATACAAATCCGGAGGGCAAGACAAGGTTCCGGGGGACAAAGCATGAATCCACAAACAATGGATCGGAAGCTGTCGGAAAACAGATTTTCTGTTTCATGGTATTTGATAATCGAGTTATTCCCTAAGCAACCAGAACTTCCTTCTCTTGCTTAATTGAAATCTCCCCGCACCAAGATTGCCCCTTGCAAAGGTTGCGGAATTTCTCGACGTATTCGTCCTCCGTTCTTTCGGTATCCAGGATTTTTGATTCGTTCAATTCCCGAAAGAGCTCACTCCTCCTCTCCTCCTTCTTTTGACGTTCCCGCAAACGGGCAAGGCTTTGCATCTCCGGTGCCTCTCCGATTCCGGACAAAGCCTGCTCGACTTGTTCCTTTGTCTTGAGCGCTTTGATCTTGGCAAGTTCTCGATCACGTTCCCCCTTGAAACGTTCGACTTCCGCATGAGCTTTCTTCAGTTCCCGCTTGATTCCATGCAAATCCTTTTCATCCTTATCAAGCAAGGCTCTGTGCTCGGTGATTTCTTTCTCCGTCTGCTCGAGAAGCCTTACGATCGTCGGACCATCCTGAATCGATTCGTTTTCCATTGCCCCACGCAATGATTTTTCCAATTTCTCTCGTTTCAGGTTAAGCTTGGCCATCTTATCCCTCGATGCAGAAACACTCGTCTCAAACTGTGACACGGCATCGAGTAACTCGTCGAAGTATTGCCTCTTTTTGGCGAGTGCCTTGTCATAGACGACCTCCGGATTATTCCACTCGAGATCCTCGAGTTTACGTTCGGTTTTTCCTACCATGAGGTTCCAGGTTCGTTTTAGTATATTCATATTCTTATTTGGTTAGTTGTTGTTGTTGGAAAGTTTTCAAAACTTAGGTGAGCGAATGGATTGCCTGCCGCCCTCCGACTGAGTCTCATCGCTAAACAGGGAACAAACCAGGCTGCTCATGCGCCGACAGGTTCGTCGAATGCTTCGCATCAAGTCGCGAAGCGGAGAGTGCCTCCCCTTTGAGTAAAAAAGGCCGAGGAGAAATCCTGCGAATAGTGTAAATAGCGTACTTATCATTTTCGTTATAGGTTGGTTGATTGGTGATATATTAAATACAAGGTTACCGAATTGAAACTTTTCAAAAATAACTGCGATTTTCCTCAATTATCCTCCAAAAGCTTCTGCGCCTGTCCTTTTCTCGCCATGACCGTTTCAATAAAGTCATCGAACAATGGAAAGAATCCTTCCCATTGATAGGGACTGTAATCACACCCCCCCGGATGCCCTGCGCCATCGACCTCGATCATCCATTTTTTTGTTTCGGGGACTCGGATGGTCTCGCATTCAACCTTGCCGATTCCTCCCTGTACCAATGCCCCCAGACCTTCCGCGTATGTTCGATACCGTATTCGTCATCAGAACCCATCAGATAAAGAACCAGAGGGTCGTGGGCAGGGGAACAGTCATGATTGAACAGGCAACCGGAATCCAGTATTTTTACTTGATGTTCCGAATAATGATCGTTGATCGTATCGTAAACACCTAGACCCGCTCCCTTGAGCAATTTTCTGAACGGGGAAGCCAACCTGTCCAGTTCATCGGGCAAACATATCGCAGAGTGAAGATTATGACCAATGCAATGATCGATCGCCTGCCAAGGCCATGCGGGCAGAGCCATCAGGAAGGCGGCATCCACCTTCGGATTCGTTGCCGCGCTTACTTGGGCCGCCATTTCCCCCGAGAGATTCGCCGAAAAGAATGTAAGGCCTAGGAAACCCGCTATTTTCCGCCAACTCAAGAACCGCCTCGACATCCAGGACTCGGCCATTCCGAACGTTGACAAGGCATCGTCCGACATTCCATGATGCCTGAAATCGCATCCCCCGACGGCAAAATCATACCTATGAGAAATCTCCCTTACGTATTCCCATAGATGCTGGCAACGCGAGCTCCCGGTAAAACCATGCAGGAACAAAAGGGAACCTATGGGATACGTATTTGGACAGTAACCCCAACCGAAGACGCTTATACCATCCTTTGCCTCCGCCGGGAAACGACTGACCGTCGGCCAATCGGGAACATCATGGTGTCGCAAACTAATGATATGTTTGAACACATTCTCAAGGAAGGCTTTCCTTGGTTGAGTAATCTGATTAAATTCCATACCAACTAAAGGGAAACCGAAAACGGGGTTAAAAAAAAACAGTTTGAAAAGAACCGCCTCTCAAACCCAAACCGTATGATTAAGTCAGGGATCCAAACTGACCGGCAACTGACTAAGTCCCATTTGCGAGTAGTCCCCGAGCTCGGGTCAAACGATCGGATGCGCTCTCGAAAGGTTCAAGTTTCCTCTCTTGCTCTGAAATCTTTCCTTTGACCTCCTTCCGTCCCTGCGTGGCAAGATCACGAAGTTCGTGGCCAACCCCACTGGCTTCCCGCTTGGCGAGCTCATGAAGATTAGCAAGCGATTCCTCAAGAAAACGGGAAATCGCCTCCCTTCCCTTTTCCATAATTCCCTCATAGGGTCCTAATTCCCTGCTTGCAAGAGCAAGGACCTGTCGCTGATTCCATTCCGAGATCAACCAATACCAGGATCGTTGGATCTTTTGGAATTCCAAATCGTCCGGATTTTTCAGTTGCGACAGGCTCAAGGCAAATGAGTATTTCAATTCGGTTCTGCGGGCTTCGAATATTTTCTCCAGTTCATCTTGATGAATGGGAAGCAGATCCTGAGAGAACTCCCGTAAGGAACTTTCCATGGCCTCTACCAAACGATCAAATAAACTCAACAAACCATTTCGTAAATCCTTGATGACCTTCTTCACGGTAGGTCGGCATTTCATTTCCAGTGCCTTGAGAAAGATTTGATCCCTCCGCCAAAACAAGAGCCAAAACAAGATCGAACGCACAACTTCCTTCCTTGTTTGTTCATGAAGATCCAAGAAGAATTTCATGGTTTCTTCTTCAGGCACCAATGGCTCGAAATCGACTTCTGCCAAATTCTCACGCGATCGGTCTGCCCACTTGCTGCCTGAATTTTCAAGACCGGCCAAACCCCTGTCCAAATCAAGCAACCGATCACGTTCTTGGCGGATCGCTTGAAACTGGCGTTGACCGGTTAGAAACTCCTCGAATACATCCATGCGCTTGCCCAGTTTCTCTTTCTCGTTTCCATCTTTTCTCGAAGAATCACTCCACTCCTTCGCGTCATTGAACAATTCTCGGCTCCTTCTGTTCGTGTGAAGCAAATACAGGGTTTTCAAATGCTCGAAGAAAGATTTACAAGCCCTCCTTATTTCATCCAAGTGTCCCTTTTCCCGAATCCATTGCAAACTCTCCCCCTCCATTTCCAAGCGCAACCTGGATGAGAAGGTGAAGAATTGATCTTCCTTGATCTTCAAGGATAACCTATTGCAGTGCTCGAAGAATTCCTTACGAAGACTTTCGGCGCGACCATCCCCATCCGGATCCCAATCATAGGCCTTATCAGACTGATTGATGAGAACCATTCCGGTCCGATCGGCATCGAAAGAGGATCGTCCGAAAACTTTCTTGAGAAGTTTACCGTACCCCCTGTTTCTGTAAGCATCGAGCGTATCGACGAAAACAATTAGGTCTGCCTCTTCTATCCACTTCTCTGGGAGGAGTTGCAGGTTGTAGCATTCGATTAGCTCGGATTTATTCGTCTCGTTCTTTTTATTATCCCTAGACTTCCTTGCCTCATCCTCGTCCTGCAAGGTATCGAAGCCTGGAAGGTCAACGATGCGGGTGTCTTCCGGCAGCCATGGTAGGACCAACTCAGGCTCTAATACAATTCCCGAAACCTCATAGGTTTGTCTCGCATGACTCCTTCTCACAAGCCGTTTCTCAAGTTCTTCATCATCGAGAACAAACGGACGAAGGTCCCTTTCTTCCCCGCTTTCGCAACGCCTTACGATTGCCGAAGGATGGAGAGGCGTGCCCGGCTCACGCTTTTCGCTAAGAAATGATGAGCCAATTAGGAAATTAAGGAACGAGGTCTTCCCCCCCCCTTTTCGGCCAACCAAAACCACGGTCGCCCCCGGGTAAGGGGGCCGGGCAGGTAAGTCACATTCGTAGTTTGAATCTTCTTGAGGCATACAGGAGGGCGAGATCACCCTCCCTTGAATATGGATTCTCCCGGACCGTAGGCAATACAGGAAATCCATGACTGGTCGTTATTTTCCCAAAGCAATTTCCGCAAATCCAACACGGCGTCCCGAATCGGCATGCCTGCGGCAAGGTTTTCGTAAAAGGAGCGAACGCCCTTCTCAGCAATGCGATCGGCAATCTCCGTGTTCGAACAGAGCGCATTGGGGCATCCTCCATTGAGAGGATATGTAAACAAGTTCGAATCCTGACCGCATACATTCAACCAAACGAAACGGGGTGCCGCTTCCAAGCCTGTAAAAAGCTCCTGCAACGAAATCCATTTCCCATTCCCGCCATGCAGCTGAAATTCCCCTTTTTCGTTGGCATGTCCACCGAAATGAACGACATCGGACAACTCGATCCTTTCCCTGAGGCAATCCAGACCCTTGCCCGCTTGCCATTCCTTGTAAACGATGTCAGTGTTAGGATCTTGCAACGCCTGCAGGGAATTGCGCTCCCGCTCGAGGCCGGGCAAATCGGGGCTCGTTTCTTCGGTAAAGACGCCCAGCACCCTCAAGGTCTTGGGGTAATCCTTGTTTCTCTTTTGATCCCGGCATAGTCTCCTTCTTTGGCAAGGTACCGAAAGGCCAACCGGATGCCCTTCTTCATAAGGAAGGATTTCCCACGGCAAGGCTTCGACCCCATCGGGTACGATAAAATCAACCGCATATGTTTCGCCGTCAAGACGTTCATCCAGGCTTAGGCCGCTTTGACGGGACAGCAATTTACCCAATTCGTCAACCCTGCTGGAAGTGGAAGGCAGACGCAACTTTAGCTCGTAGTTTCGTAGGAGTAATTGGAGGTTTTCGAATTTTTCGGAGCAGGGAAGCGCGACCTCGCTTACGCATCCCCTCCCTCGAAAGGGCGCCTTTTCTCCGCCTCCCTTCTGACCTCCTTAAGCTTATCGATGATTTCTCCGCTCGCCTCATGAAATTTTTCCAAGCCTTGCTCGCGCTTTTTTTCCTTTCCTTTCCAGCGACGCCGGGCATTCATTCGATTCTTGATTCGTTTCTCGATCTGATTCATGAAGACCTCGAACTGCTCGGTCGACTGGGATTCGAAATGAACCCAGTCCCTTTCCATCCAATCGGTTAGCACATTGATCATAGTATGCCTAAAGCCCCCTCTTTTATCATTGAGGATCCTTTTAACTTCCCTCGCGAACTCCTCCTGCTTTCCACTAAATATATTCCCCTTAACAATATCAAGAAAACCTCCCCAAATATTTGCGAAAAGCAACTCGCCAAAGTTCAGTTCCAAACATTGGGCATACCCCGAAATCGATTCCCTTTCTTCGTCATCCCTGTCCTCGAGGACGATTTCCATCTCAGAGTCAGCCCCGTAGTCCTGCAAAAGCTCATTATATTCATCCTTGAATTCGCGATCCCTGATTTGGCGATATTTAGCCTCATACTCCTTGCGAGTATTTTTTACATCTGAAGCAAGAGAAGGAATGTTTTCATTAATTGCTCTTTTGATCAGCGTGTTAGTATTCACACTCCCACCCTTCTCCTTATTTAAACTCCAAACAAGCCACATGACTTGAGAGACTACCTTGTCAAAATAAGCATTAATCATCTGATCACTCTTATCACCCGCGTCTCGGTAGACTTTGGATGCCCTGCATTTATAAGTTTGCTGATATCCATTAAGCGTCATTTTGGCCCTCTTGCGCTCTTTCTTGTGGTCAACAAGTTCCTGCTTAATCTCCTCAATTTTCTTACCATACCCATCGATCGTCTTACGTAGGTTAGAACGATAATCGGCTTCGATCTTTTCGATCTTGCGCACCTGCTCGGAAACGTCGTGGTGGTATTTGAGGTTGAGGATGATATCCACCAAGTTTCTCTCGAATCCTTCCAAGCCGGAAAGTTTGAGGTTCTCATCAATTTCTTCAACTCCGGGGAATCGGGAACGCATGAACCGATCCTCCAGCGAATCCTCCCTTTGATCCTCGGGCGTTACCTTGAGCCTGCGAGCCAGTTTGCCGCATCTGGCGTCCACCGACAGCACGTGAACGTCCGTGAACCCGTGCTTGGCCAAGGTCACCTTGAACCGGTCAGTTTCCAGTTGAATCGCCTCTTCCCAGTTCTTTGCAGGCGGATCACAGGCATCAAGATCGATCGATTGCGTCTTGTTGAAAACGAAAATGAGTTTCCTCATTCGCTCGCCTTGAAGCCAATCCTCCAAATCACCAAGGAACTCCCGGTCAGCCTGCATGAAATTAAACCCATGGCTGGATACGAATACGAAAGCATCCGCCTTGCGGGCGATCGAGAGGGCTCGTTTGGTATCGGAGGCGTCGGCGGAAACCCCGGGAGCATCGATCAATTCTATTTCATGCTCTCCGGTCAAACGATTTTCATGAAAGAGGATTCGTTGCGCAACATAAGAGGCGTGCTTGAAATTAGGCCGATTCACGAAGGAATCCGACTCTTCCCGTTCTTCTGGGGAGAAGGTTCGCTTCTCTCCGATGAAGGACTCACAGTCGTCCCAGCCAGCCAACAAGTCTCTAAGGAAGTTGGATGCTTCGGACTCGGCTATCGAAGTCCGCTCGCTTGCCTCTTCGGATTCTTCAGGTTTGACATCTTGGACTATCCCGTGGAGCCAAGTGCGGAACTTGGGGTCCGCAAAATTTCTATTTTTAGGAACTTCCTCAAGACGAATGCTCAAACGGCTGAGATTTATAAGCATCATCTTATCCAGTTCCTCCATTGACTTGTACTCGAGTATGGAGGCACCTTCGGAATAATCTCCGTACGGTTTCATAATCCTGGTCACGACCAAGGTGGTTCTGCCCCCACCTTCCTTCAGAAGATCGGTCTTTCCTCCCACCAAGGCGTTGACCAGTGTCGATTTACCGGCAAAGGTCGTCCCAAAAGCACCAACGAGGAAGCGATTTTCGCCCAAACGGACCGACATTTGCTCAAGCTCGGAGACCGCAGGATCATTCCTGTCTTGCCTGCGGATCAGGTCAGCCAATTCCCGCACGACCGACGACAAGCTCTCCCGATGCTCCCGGAAGGACTTCATGTCATCTGCGGGTTTCCCTCCCAAGTCATCCTCCAATCGTTCTCTTGTCTCCTCGAGTCTATCCGTCACTCTTACCTTGGCCTTCTCGATCTCTTCCGAGTCGTAGGCATTCTCCTCTTCCAACGTCAGCTCAGGAATCAAATCTTCCTGACCGAGATCATCGGATTCCAACGGAACCTTCTCATCGGCCTTTCCTTCCGGCCCGATTTGTTCCCGAGATAAATCTTCGTTTTGTTCGAGGTTTGCCTGTTTTCCCGCTTGCGGGTTCTCTTCTTCTTTTTCTTCAGTCATTTTGTTTTTGGTGCGAATTGTTTTTGGATTGTTACTTTTATGCTCCTTCATCATTTAAAGGGGAACCGAAAACGGAACTTTCAAAATATTTTCGGATTTTTCTGTAAGAAGGGTTCGGATTCACTAGTCATGTTATCCGAGATCAAAAACAATCTGACCATTCCCGGAGGGACCGGAAAGAATCAGCTGGTATTCTTCCCCGGAAAGAAGAAGTTCTTCCGGTTCCCAAGTCTCGTCATCCGTTTGCATCATCGACAATTCACGGGGGCCTGACAAACGCAACTCAGTGGCAGAACCTTCGACAACCTTGAAGGAAATGACCCAGTCCCCCTCCTGGCAAGCAGTCGTCATTTCAAGCACATAGGGGCTTACTTGCAAGTTGCGGATTCGCACCGCTTCCTGCAAATCGCTTGAGCCGCGAGTCGGGCTAAGGGCAAGTGGTTCGACGTTCGGACGAATCTCCTCGTTGACAGGACCGGACAGAACGGCCTCGATCTTTGATTGAACCAGACGTATCGCAAGCTTCCAAATCTTGATTCCGGCACATTGCCGGACGAAATCTAAATACTTGCGACGCCCATCAACTCTTCGGTCTCCCAGTTCGGGAATCAGCCTATCGGAGATTGGCAGGGAACAAGCCTTGCCCAGATTAAAGTCGCGCACCAAGCCCAATGTCAATACATCGACCTCGGCCAAGTGAGCTCGTAGACAATCCCTTGCCACTTTGAGCTCCTGGCCACCAACCGCAATGCACCAACCAAGCCCGAGCAACCAGTCCGGGTCATCGGAAAGCAAGACGTCCTGATCGCAGGCCATCCAAGATTCCTCAAGGATGGCCAACGCGACGAAGGAACCACCGCTTTCCTCCGGATCCTCGAGCAACAGAACGGACGGGGACTCCTCTTCAGGGTCCTTGACTTTCAAGGACCAGACCTGCCCTCTCTTCGGATCTATGGTCGTACCCTTATTCATGGCGATTGTTTTTCTGATTCATTGGTTTCATTAATAGGTAACAGAGTCCCCAAATCTTCATTTTCAAAAATATTGATGAAAATCTTCAACAACTGTGTATGCAAAGCATCATCTTTTTCCTTATTCAAAAAAGTTTTGACTGCTTTCAGAGCTTCGGTTTGTCGATTTTTCCAAGTTTGATGACTCTGACCCCATGTTTCGGACAGTTGCGGGAAGGTAAGCGCTCTCTTTTTTTCGCCTAATATTTTAAGCGCGCTCTCTTCTTCGTCTAAAATTTCAGGCACTATTTTCTCGGAGAGCACAATCAGGTAATCTCGCGGCATGCTTGAAATAAATTTCCGCACTTTATCTTTTTTATCTTTTGGCTCTTCGAAATCAAAATCCAGTTCCGGATTATCTGAGGGAATTTCATGATTATCTTCAATCGTCTTTTCTTGGTGACGCTTCACCTCAAACCATAGGTTCTCTTCCAATCCCTTAGACAATTGTTCGACAAGGCAGTATTTATTAATGATTTCCAATGCTTTAAGGCAAGCTTCCCGAACGTCCTTCTTGCGAAAGGGAGATGTCCTGACTCCCTTTACCGGAACTCGACAGTATCGATAGTATTTATTTTTTTTCTCTGATTCTTGATAGTAATCTCTCTTTCCCAAATCAACCAGTCCACCCGACAAGGTTGATTTGTTTTTAATTTCGGGCCACTGGCTCAATCCATAATAATCTCTTCCATTGAAGGGTTCGCGTTTGAAATTATCTTGATCTTCCTGCATCTGCTCTCGGCACATTCGGGCAAGACGGTCACCTTCCTTTTCGTGCATTCCTCCCGCAACATAAGCCGACCTGAAGATTTCGTGCACCTTGCGATTAATGATTTTTCCCAAAGGAACGACGTCACCCGCCTTACCGAATGCTTGAACCCAAAACTTCTTGCGCAAATACTCGGTATCCTCTCCTAGAAACCAGAAGGTTACGTCCGAAAGGGCTTCCTTCAAGATTTCTGTAAAATCACGGTCATGACCTTCTGCGGGGTTGTATTTCAACCATTCCTTACCCCACCATTTCGGAGTGCCTTTTTCCGGCTCAATTCCGGCTAACCAATGGAATAGACCTTCATAATCACCGTCCTCATGGAGGCCGACTAAATGTTCATAGGTATATTGCGAAATGCTCATCGAAAAATCAGGCATATTTAAACCTACGGCCTAATAAATTCCGAGGAAAGTCAAACCTTTTCAAGATTAGAACTGGTAGGGTTCATGTGCTTTTAGAAAAGCGAGGTTTCGGTCCCCATTTAAAAAGTGTAATTGAAAACAATAAACTTAATACTACATCGCCGACTAACCGAGATTCTAGTAAAGAAATAATGCTAACCGTTCGCCTTAAGAGAATCTTCGAAAGCGATTCGTCCCTTCTCATCGCACGCAAACTCTGAAGAGGTAACGCAACCCTCAGCAAACACGCTAAAAAAAGAATGTCTGAGCGGGGTATTAGCCTATCAGTCATGAGAGCCGCCATTGAGTTCGGAAAGGAAGAAAAGAGAAGATCAGTAAAATCTTTTTGGCTTACTACAGGAACAATAAGCAAGTGGGAAATAAAAGGAATAGATCTTTCGTGGGCCATGGGAGTTAAGGTCCAAATCCTCGAGGTTGGTAAGATTGCTCAATCCATCCACATTGGTCAGTGATTCACACCAGGTAAGACACAAATCCTTGAGATTGGTAAGCCCCTTCAATCCATCTACATTAGTCAGGGATCTGCTATAATCTAGGATATACAACTTCGTGATTGATTCTCGTTTGAGTGATAAGTCTATTGAAGCTTCTTCAGAACAATGAGCAACAAGGAATGATAACCAAGACTAACTTCAGTAGATGTGAATTCACTGAAACCCAAAGTCTTTTCTTCAGGTAAGAGATTATTAATTATTTCCTCAGCAATCTCTTTGGTTAGCACTTTTTCTTTGCTCATGGTGGTTTTTATTTTTTGGATGCAAAATCCATTTTTAACAAAGTGGCAAACTGCTCGACAGGATCAGGGTTTGAAGTTTTCAAGCTCCCATACCGCCAAGGATTCCTGGTCATTGTTTTTTGCCGAAATCAGCAGATCTATTTTTCTCCGATGTTCCTCGATGCTATTGACATATCCCCATTTCGCCTTGTCGTATTTTAAGCCTGCCATTTCAAGAACAACCCGATCAACCGGGCACTGTGGAGGGGTGTCCACTTCATCCATACACCACAAGTGTTTAAGGAAAACAGAAATACTTTTTTGTGCATGGGAAATCCTAAACCCCGGATCTGTCTTATAAATTGAGTGAGGCATCTGATAGAACTCATGCTTGAATTGTATATTCATTTGATCCTGAAGCTTTAGGATATCGCGTTCATATTCATCCACGGTTTGCTGTTTTTTGTATTTACCGATGATGCCCAGGAGAAATGACCTCCAAGCGCAACGCACAGCCTCTTTTTCCTCTGGAGAAATACCTGGCACATATAATGAGTTGTGCTGCACAGAGGCAGCAATCGAACGTGACACTGCCTTATCGACAGTCTTCTCGGGATTGTATTTCGTTAGGAATTGGATGTTCTTTTGCCGGTTGTGTTCATGCCTTGGTATTTAACAAATCAGTCCGGGTTCATCGACGACCTTGAGGTAACACTTGGGTCCACTTTGTAAGTAAATTCTTTTTTCTCATACACTAGCTATTTTCATTGCGGTTGAGCATTGCATCTATGCGGCTTTTCTATGGTCATCAGAGTCTTCCGATTTCATGCTTAAGATCAACAATCTGCTTCAGTAAAGCCCGGAATTCATCAGAGCTTTGTTTGGATTCTCCGCTCTTGTGCTTCTCCTTTTTATTAAGTGCAATTTCGAGTTCTTGATTGAGGGCTGAAATGGGATCATCACTATTAGGTTGAGAAATACCACCATCGTTATGCCTTTTAAGAAACTCTGGGTATGCTCCCACGATCTTTTCGAACTCACCTTTAGGCAAGTAAGAATCCCAGTCGTTCTCTAAGTCAACTGGACCATCGCAGAGCCCGTCCATGTATGCATTATAGAGAACTTTCGAGAATAGCTTTAAAAACTGATTTTCCGTGTCATTGAAATGATCTAAGTCGACCCCTTCTATTAAAGTTCTGCGCCCACTCTCATCCTCGGTACAGGAAATTTTTGTCTCAATGCCATCAAAGAGGAAAACAGCTTCATCGGCGAAAACACCACCTTCATTGACTGTCATTACTTCACCATTATTGGTAGATGAAACTCGGCGGTAGTTTTTGATTCCAAAATAAAAAGTCTCTCCCTTTAAATTGGAAATCTTTTTATGATCCGTTACCAATTTTTTGTGTTTCGCTAATGATTCAGCTGCACTCACACTGAGTTGCAAAACATTTATAATATTTCCAGAATCGTCAAATTCAGGATAGAATTCGATTTCTAAGGTTCCTGTATGACGGGCAAGAGTTATAGCTACCGAGTCTGATAATTTCTTCAAACTATGTAATGATAGAGTCCCTGAGAATGCTGAAAGTATCTCTGCAGCATCATCACTTATTGTTGTGTACACAGAAAGCTTAGCTTCTTGGTTGGCTACAAACTGCTCAGCAATCTCTTTAGTCAGTGCTTTTTCTACGCTCATATTCATTTTTAATTTTTTGGATGACGAAAATGTTGTTCAACTCATCTTGTAAGGATCTACTTTGAGGTGCCGATTAAGATCACAAACAAACCTCAAGAAGTATACTTATAAAAGATAATAAAGTACTTTATCTACTCACGATTTTTTAGCATAAGGGACACCCCACAGTCATTTTTTAATACATATCTGATGACATCATTAAATTGAAGAGTGTCTGAAAATGAGAATACCACATGGTCGGGAATCTGATCTTCTTTCTTAAATTTTGTAAAATCCATTTCTTTACCCTGGTAATGCACAATCGACTGCCCAGTACTCAAGCTCATAGATATTCTTGCGATTGTTCGCCCGTTTGCAGGGGTGGAGCCTTCAGCTTGGTCGGGTTCTGTTTGTTCTTCGGGCAGAGACGATCCATTCGTAGGCATAACAAATAATACCCATACAAGTGCGAGGGCGAAGTTCATGAAAAGATCGGTCATGGCCGCAAACATGACTTCTTTTTTACGATTGGTTAATTTTTTCATGATTTACTTGCTGGGCTTTGTAAGAGAAGAGCCCAAATTGCCAGTGCGATTCCAATAAAGGTCGAACCCATACCCACTAAAATGGCGGAAAGTGTTTCGGTGGGCCCACTCGAAAGTGAGGCAGATTGCTCTGATGCCACCACAATAAATCCCCGAATTGTCCCCAATAATCCAAGGGCGACCGCTAATTCATTAATCCACTGGCAATAGCCTGCATCCCACTGGTTGAATGCACCGATCAATTTGCGACAGGTGATCCATGCAAGGAATAGTGCCATGGGCACAAATCCAATAAGCGTCCAGCCAGCCAGTTCATAAAGATAGTTGGCGATTGGTAATAATGAACTGGCTATTTGTTCGAATACATTAATTCCCCATTGCTGATGAATAAATCTTTGAGCCCCTAATAGTAGGAAGAATAAGATAATCGTATAGGCGACAAAGACGAGGTTTGCCCGAACTAATGGTGAGCTGGACTTGGTGATTAAGTTCATAAGAAAATTTCTATTTATTCTAAACTATCGAAGAACGAGGCTGTTTTTAGCCGAGATATTAAGAGATGGATGTACCCGCCCGGTAAGGATTGCCTCAAGGTAGCGAGTACGGTTTGATGGCGGTGCCTGGACATTAAGTCCCTGGGATTGCTGAAGGCATTCTTTCGCGGATTGGAGGCTCCCATTTAGAAGGTGAGACCATGCAGAGGAGATCAAGTTCTCAAACTCCCAGAGTTTACTCTTAGTTCCTGCCCGACAATCCTTAATCTCTACTGCTTTGAAAAAATGATCTGCGGCTTCTTCATACTCACCGTTTGACAGGCAGTGCTTGGCGTAGGCATGGTGCCCAATCCAGTCCCCTACTCCAGGAAATGTGGAGGTGGGTGACGGTTGATTAAACCGTTTGGTTCGTGGGAAAATCCGCCCTTTTGAATATTCCATCGAGGTGCGATCCATTTCATCTGCGAGCACATCAATTCCGGCAACTTTTGCCCGTGCCACAATAAGCTCACCTGGTAAGTGCCGCAGGTCCTTTAGTCTTGCATGGTTGGCAAGGAGGAGGATCGGCATTGTCCGGGCCAGACTGGGGTCGAGTCGTGCGAGGGCGAGCATGTCGTTCTCGCTGGCCTGAATGCGCAGAACTTTATCAATAGTAGGTACCTCTGTTTTATGAATGTAATTTGAGATTACTTCGTCGACAGCTTTTTCATAGTCACGGGCATTTTCAGCCATAATACCACTATCAGCAAAGGTCGAAAAATTAATAGTGAGGACGAGTAGGTTAATTATGATATATTTTATTTTCATTATTGGTATGGTTTTCTTTATTGTTAAATTACAGTTCGTTTGGGTTAATCCGTTCGTTTATTGGAGTGAAGGCTCGGGCTTGAATAACTCTGGGTGAATCGGTGCGGTATTGATCCTCATTTTGAGACCAGTTCCAATAACGGTCGTTGGCTTCGGGGCGAAGAAGTTTAAGCCCAAGGGGGTCATCATCGGGTGCGATTCCATCTAAACTTCGATCAATCTCATCAAAGATTACCCGAGTGCCCTGTGTGGCGGCAAAGACCTCAATTTCTCGAAGGCTGCGATCCGTTACTTTTGCAATCATGGCCATACGGGTGCGACGGGAGCGAACCGAGTATCTAAGCTCTTCGACTTGTTTGCGAAAGGCTTCCCCCCGGCTTTTACCATCCTTACTTGAGGTTGCTTTTATGGCAGAGGCAAGTTGTCCCTGGCTTAATCTGTAAATCCTCGCTGTTTCTTGGGAGAGTTGTCCATTCATTGAGGCTTTTCCCGCAAGCATGGAAAGTTTTGCATCCACTTCAATCGAGCGGGCAAGGTTGGTTCTTACCTCGTTGACTGCATCTAAGGTCTTAGGGTCATTAGCCAGGTAGGGAGATTTCGCTAAGGCTCGATCGATATCGGCCAGGTCATTCTCGACTCGGGCAAGTCGATAACCATTGGAAACTGCAAGGTTTTTAACTTCAAGGTAGACATCGGCTCGATGGTTTAAGGAAACTGCAAGATGATTAAGTCTTTCTTTCTGCGATAGATCCGGATTCTCGCTTCTCAGAAATTCTTGATCCTCCTGTTCAGATAAAGATTCAACTTTCTGGGTGGCCGCTTCAGTGGCCTGCTTTACTTCTGCAAGGTTTTCTTTGATATTGGCTGCCCGTTGAACAATAATCTTATGCTTTCCCTGGGACATGGAAGCTTGCTTTCCTTCACTTGAAATAGTGAGAAGGAGAGCTAGAAGAAGACAGCTGGTTTTTTGGATAAGTGTGTTTGTATTCATATTTATTGGTAGGTGTGTTGTTTAGTATTTAGTCCTCGTTTCGTGAGACACGGATCCGGCTTACAACGCCAAATAGAAGGGTTGCTGGATCGGCTTCAACTGTCTCCAACTTGTGGGTGGTTTCTAATTCCATTGATTCCGAAGAATTAATTACCGCATCTTTCTCCGCATTGATTTGCTCGGTTGCAATTTGACCTGGTTCGGGTTTTATTATTGAAGAGTGTGCCAAGGGGCTAGCTTCATTAATGGTCTCCATTATTTGAGTGTTCAGAAGAGATTGATTTTCCATTGAGGGAGAACTTCCTCCAAACCAAAACCATGCTGCCCCAAGAGTAAGTGTGAGGAGTATGACAATATGAAAGACAGAAATATTCCTTCTTTTATAATAGATCTCTGCCTCAGTTGTAATTGTTGACTCACATTCAGGCTGATTGCTATCTTTGTGGTCATTTGTGGATTGGTGTTCTTGATTCATGATTTTGAATTCTGGGTTATGGGTTGGTTGGATACATGATTTGCTAAGATATATTTCATGGGTGTTGGTTGGAGTTCATCGCGAATGCTCAATCTGGATGATTGTTGGTTGCTTTGTTCTTGAGCCCTCAGATCTTGCAAGTAGAGCCGTCGGGCCAAAATCCCATGTCTGCTCTCCTGTATTAATGAATACCAGCGATTGAGGTGCTGATCATCAAGTTGTGATACATGGTTGAGGATTCCTCTGCTGGATAAATGGTCTTTAGGGAGGATTGCTGGATTCCCCTTTGAATAACCGGCCAGTAAGTGGTCCATTTTTAAATTCGACTGGAGGGCTTCGTTTAAATTAACCCGAATTTTAATTGCTTCATTCTTGGTGAATTGGCCTTCAGACAGAAAAGATTCAGCTCGATCAAGACTTCGCTCTGCTTGTTCCAATAATAGCAGATTTTGATTAATTAATTTCATCCTTTGAGATTGTTCCTCTACCCTGGGATAGGGCAAAGAGCCTTTCAATGAAGGCGACTGCAAAGTGTCTGAGGTATTGTTGAACAAATCCTTGGCCCCTTGATATATAAGATTACAATCTTTTGAAATTTGAAGAAATGTTTCGGTAATTAATCCAGCCGTATTAAAGTTTCTCCAAAGCTTAGCTACTTGATCGGTTCGCAAAATTGATATGATTGCCCAGCAGAATGTTATGGTCCAAATAAATTTCATAGTACTCAGTCTTTATACTCCTCTAAAAGCACGATTAATAATTTGCGTTGCCCCTGCATTCTTAACCACAGAGATAAGCGTGAAATTTAAATGTCCGTTTCTTGAAAGATCCAAATTGACTAACCCTTCAGCGTAAGACGAAAGCGGCAGGGGAAGTAACGCTTCCATTTCAGTAAGAATTGAGGATTCAAAATTATTTGGCATTACGAGGAATACGACTTCTCCTTTGGGAATTTCACGACCAAGATATCTAAAGTCCCTAGGATCAATTTGACGGGGTCGATGAAATGCGTACCCTTTAATTGGAAGTTTGAACTCGTCTACCTCACTCAAGGGAGTACGCAATGATTCATTGTCCAGTAGGTGATAAGTTTTATTAGTATCTAATGAAATGAAGATCCCTCCTCGAATAATTAAATTCCTGTAAATTTCTAGTTTTGAAACATCGGGACTAATTTGAGTTTCTAAAAGAAATCTTCCTGATGCCATCTCTTCTTCAGCAGATTTAGATATCGGAGACTCTTCGATTATATTTATCTTTTGGATTTTTGTTGGGGCGGATAAAGAGTCTTTTCCTTCAACCACTTCCACGGGCTCTGCACTCTCAATCGATTTCGTTAATATTGGTAGCGAGTTGACTGGGCGAAACAGCCACAGGCATAGAAACATTGATAGTACAACAAATGCTTTAAAGAAAAAATTTATATGTACCTCATTCAGCGAAGTAGACTTTGTTGAAAATTGCATAGTAAGAGATTAAACCACCCCCTAAGACATATAAAGTCTTCGCTTGATAGAGCCTAGGTACATATGCAAAATAACACTTACTCTTATGAAATCCGAAGAATACACATCCACCTATTCAACTCTTAAGCGAATGACGGAAATCCATCGCCGTTTGCTTCCGCCTGGTCAATTACCTACCTCCAAAAGTCTGGCTGCTGCTTTTGGGGTTTCCTCAAAAACGATCCAACGGGATATAAAATTCATGAAGGACATATGGGGGGTGCCACTTCATTACAATTCAAGCTTGGCTGGCTATGAATACTACGAGGCTGTGATTGATTTTCCTGCGGTCAAGATAACCGAGGAAGAAATTTTTGCTTTTCTGGTTGCACGAAATTCGATTGAAAAATATCGGGGTACTTCCGTGCGAGACCCATTAGCTC
>Ga0209223_10001484_pt1 | contig 25449 bp, 26 predicted proteins | sample COG_06_FD_184750 | JGI IMG/M metagenome (GOLD analysis project Ga0209223, IMG submission 184750) | Pelagic Microbial community sample from North Sea - COGITO 998_met_06 (SPAdes) (version 2) | ecosystem: Environmental > Aquatic > Marine > Neritic zone/Coastal water | place: Helgoland, sampling...
GTCCTTATCTTCTCTCGGGATACCCAGTAACTCATACATAGCCTCGCCGAGCTGATATCTTGAAGTTCTATAAGGTTCTGTTAGACCTGATGGGTATATGGCATAACCAGGAGTCTCGGGTTGATTCCAAATATCTTGGAACTCAATAAATTTTTTCATGCTCTGGTTATTGACGACATAAATCTTCCAGGGTTGAAGATTTCCGCCACTGGGAGATCTTGCAGCAAGAGCTAAAAGATCTTTTATGACTTTATTATTTATAGGCTGAGGGGTAAATGCTCTAATAGATTTTCTTGATAGGACTGCTTCAGAAACTTTCATAAAAAATTTATTTATAATTGTTGATAGGGGATAGTGAAGCAGCGGTTAACGCAAAGCTGCTAACTAGAGGCGCCCACATTGAAGCAGCCTGCTGAGTAGAAATGTCCATTTTAGGGGTTATAAAAATAAATAATCCTGGATATATTATCCCATCTAAACTTCCAAAGAGCCTCATGCAAATAGAGTGAATGTGTATAGTGTTGAATTATATAATAAATTGGTTCTGGGCGTTGAGGAAGGAGGTATTAATTGGTGCCATATATATCTCTAGTAAATACCTTGTCCTTAACATCATCAAGAACATCATCTAATCGATTGGTTAGAATAATTTCACTTTGTTGCTTGAATCTCTCTAATGAGGTGACGACTTCACAATCAAAAATAGAGCCAACATGAACCAGGGGTTCGTAAATGAGGATGGTAATATTTTTATCTAGCTCCTTGAGAGCTTGCAACACTCCAATGATTGAGGAATCTTTAAAATTATCAGAGTTTTTTTTCATGGCAAGAAGATATACGCCAATTACTTTCTTGTCTAAAGATGCTATGTAATGTGCAATGTATTTCTTTCTTGAGATATTACTTTTAATAACAGAGCTAAAAATTTCCTGGGGCAAGTCACCAAAATGTGATTCAAGTTGTTTGGTATCCTTGGGTAAACAGTAGCCGCCATACCCAAAAGATGGATTGCAATAATGACTGCCAATTCTGGGGTCGCTGGTAACGCCATCTAGAATAGATTGGCTATCTAAATTGTTTGCTAAAGCGAAGGTATCAAGCTCATTAAAGAAACAAATCCTTGTAGCTAAATAGGCATTAGAAAAAAGTTTTACGGCCTCAGCTTCATCGCTATCCATTAGTAATATCTCTGGCTCATTCAAAGCAAATAATGCAAATAATTCTGCGATGTTTAATCCAAGTGATTCTGTGTTTCCAACAATAATTCTATGGGGATTAAGGTTATCCTCAAGTGCACTGCCTTCTCTTAAGAATTCTGGAGAAAAAATAATAGGTACATTTGGATAGTGAGATTGAAGTCTTTTCGTGTAGCCTTGCGGCACGGTAGATTTGATGAGAATAGGTGTGTTGGTATTATTTTTAATAATCTTAGAAATTACTAAGTCAATTTGAGAAGTATCAAAAAATTGAGAGGATTCATTGAAGTTGGTTGGTAAAGCTAGAACAATAAGATCTCGACCTAAAATTGCTTCAGCTAAGTCATAGCTTGTCTTGAGATGAAGTTCTTTTTGTACCAAGAACTCCTCGATTCTCTGATCTCGAATAGGAGATTTATTATTATCAATCATCCGAAGTTTTGATGCATCAATATCAAACAGGGTGACTTCTTTCTCTTGACTTAACAGCACAGCCAATGAAAAACCAACATAGCCAGCTCCAATGATGGTAATTTTATCAAACAACTTTCTTGCCTTTACATTAAAGAGTTATCTTCGCAATTCTGATAAATTGACTCATATAATAAAGCTGCATTCTTATCTGAAAAATTAGCAGATGCATTTCTACTATTCTCTTTGAGCTTATTTAAAAGCAATCTATCAGAATAACAATTCTTAATAAATTTAATAAAATTTTCCAAAGACTGAGATTTGTCACAAAAACCTATTTCAAAATGATTAATGATTCTACTTAATTCAGATGAATCATCAGATTCTGCATAAATTGCATTTCCTGCTGCCATCAAATAAAAAGTTTTACTGGGAATTGATGCTGTTGAGGTTGAGCCTGGATTTGCAGAAAAACTATCAAGCACAACAGCAATATCTGCACTAGTTAGAGTGTAAGGAAGCATGTCTTCATTTTGAAATGGTAAATAAATTAAATTTTTTGCTTTGGTTGCAGATATATATTTTTTAACCACTTCTTGCTTAGGTCCTCCGCCAATAATTAAAAAGATTATATCTTGATAGCTAGCCATTGCCTCGGATGCTGCAATCATTTTTTCAATGTTATGAGTTAGACCAAAATTTCCAGAATACATAACTACAAATTTATCTTGTATATTATGTTTTTTTGAAAAAATATTATTTTCTTTTGGGATAGGTTTTATAAATTCTGTATTAGCCCACCAATTAATTACTTCTATTTTTTCGGATATGCAAGCTTCTTCAAGCATCATCTTCATTCCCAAACTAGGAGTAAAAATTTTTTCTGCTTTATTAAAACATTTTTTATTTAGTTTCAAAAATACTCTATAAATAAAACTCTCTTTGTTTATGTTTGGTAAAGCAAGGAGTGCATTTGGATAAACATCAAATATATGAACAAAAGTTTTATTCTTAAAGAAAAAATTTAACCAAGGTGCCATGGGTGGATTGCTTGAAATCCACAAATATGTATCTTTTTTTATATCAAAAATTAAACACAATAATGACTGGGAAAAAAAAATACTCCAAGAAGTAATTCTATTAAAGGCGTTATCTTTTCTGTATGTGCATAAATTTCTTATCTTGACCCTGTCATCTAGATCTGCATATGTCTTTATAACTTTACCTGTATATAAGACTGCATTGACATCATTTTTTACGCAATGATTTATCATATCTATTAGAAGTGGGCCGGTTTCTTGATTAATAAAAATAATATTCTTTTTCACGCTTTTCTCACGAATTTTCTATATATATTTAGTAATAATGTAAATAAATAACTTTGTAAAAAATAAGATATAGGTACATGTTTTCTGTAAATTTTCCACCATACATATACAGCTTCACCATTCTTTCTTGAAAATAAATAATCATAAACAGATTGATGATCCAAAGATGTATTTTCTGTGAAAACTTTTGAAATGACTCTTGGATCAACTAACATTTTTATGCCATTTGCCTTAGCTCTAAAAGAAAAATCAGTATCTCCTCCATATTGAGGAAAGCTAAAACCATCATAATTACCAATCTCTTTAAAAACGCTTGAAGGAAATATTACGCCCCTGCCATGCACCTCATCAACCTCGTAAGGTTTTAATCCAATATTAGCTATATTTATCCCAGATTTATAAACATACTTTGATGCATAAATAGGAATAAATTTATGTAATTTTGAAAATCTAGATCCTGCCCACGCTACGATTTTAGGTGATTTATAGTCCACAACCAATGAAGCTACGATTGAATTATTATTCTCTCGAGAAGTTGCTAATAAACGAAAAACATCATTGGCATCTATAACAACATCGGCATTTAAATTAAGAATATAGTGATAATCATTATCTAAACAGTAATCAACTGCTTTTTTAACTGAGCCAGTCCACCAATTAGTTGAGTTACCACTAAGGATGTGTATTTCAGGATAGTTAGCTTTAAGCCATTCAGAAGTGCCGTCATTGCTTCCATCATCAAATACAATTATATGAAGCCTCTTGTCATAAATTGAAGGTATTGAAGTCTTTAGAACCTTAAGATTATTAAAACAAGGTATTACTACTGCTATTTTATAATTTATAGTATTGCTCCTTTTATGGAATTATGACGTTGCATTCATAAACACCTTTCTACTCACATCACAAATATACTCCATGTCTGCTATTGATAACGTTGGATCAACTAAAAATATCAAACTGGTTTCACCTAACTCTTTAGCCGATGTAAGTCGATTATTTGGACCGAAGCTTGCACTCTTAAAAGCTCTTTCGAGATAAATTTCTGAGCAACTTCCATGGGAGCATGAGATCCCGTATGCATCAAAATCCTCCATTATGCGGTCCCGTGAATACCCCTTTTTTAAATTCAGGGGGTTAATATATGTATAGTATTTATAACGAGCATGCATGATGTTATCAGGAGGTTTAACTTGTCGTAGCAACGGCAGTTCATTGAAGCATAGATCTAAAATAGCGGCATTCCTCTGACGAATTCCAAGCCATTCATCCAGTTTGTTAAGCTGGAATCGGCCAACCCCTGCCTGTATTTCAGTCATTCTATAATTAGAACCAAAGGAATCAACAAGCCACCGAAAACCTGGAGGATGGACCTCCCCGTAAACAGCATCATAACTTTTACCATGATCTTTATATGACCATGCTCTAGACCACGCATCTTTATCTTGAAACACAACCATGCCTCCCTCTCCACATGTCGTCATAATCTTATCCTGACAAAATGAGAACGCAGCAGCATGGCCGAAGGATCCAACCTTTTGCCCTTTATAATTTGCACCATGAGCCTGGGCGCAATCTTCGATAACGAGCAAATTGTGCTGCTTGGCATACTTCATTATCGGACCCATATCACAAGGCCAACCGGCCAAATGGACAACAATAATAGCTTTCGTGTTATCTGTTCGAACAAGGTCGATTGTTTCTACACTGATGTTCCCGCTTACTCGGTCAACATCTGCTATCACGGGCTTTGCCCCAGCTATGACCACAGCGCTTGCCGTAGCTATATAAGTACGACTAGGAACAATGACCTCGTCACAGGGAGTAATGCCTAAAGCTTTAAGTGCCAATTCCAGAGCCAAAGTGCCATTCGCTAGAGCAATGGCATGGTTAACACCAATATATTCCGCAAACTCCTTCTCAAACAACTTGCCCTGATCACCAGTCCAATAGTTTACTTTCCCTGAACGAAGAATATTGCTAACAATTTGCACTTCTTCTTCGCTGAAGACTGGCCAGGACTGATTTAGTGCTTGTTTTTTCATCTACTATAGCTCCACATCTCGTTAAATATTAAGTAGTTTTTAATAAATATCGAAAATATCATTATACTACGCTCAATCTAGAACAATAGATATAATGTCCAGCCACTGTCCGCTACCGGGTAAGTTGTTCATATTTTTAAAGCCCCTATGCCAGTTGGAATACGTGAATTATTTCCAGAAATACTAACGCACTAGCTAAGAAAGCAAAAATTATGATCCCGCATTCAACTGATATATAGGTAATACGGTGTTTATCGACTGTACGATTCAAAAGCCCATGAAAAGCAGTTAATAGCGGTTTCGGCCGGCCGACCATAAATCATCATTAATGATATCGCTAAACACTGATTTAATAGAGCGAGTAGCATCGACAACTTGCCAATACTTTAGTCTCGAGGCTTTAGCATACAAATCATAACGCAGAATACGCCTCTCCGGAGTATCTGGAAATGGATCATATTTCTGAGCACACCTATCTGCAGACATTTGAGATGGTATCATCAGAAGTACAGGCTTATCTGGAACTGGGGTTAACCTAACCAAAATTTTCCAAAGAAGCCAATCTTCTATTTTTATATCGGGAAACATAATTTTGAAATCTATTTGAGTATCCCAAAGGTAACGATCACAGATAACTACTTTTCCTCTAAGTATCCACCACCTAATAGAAAGACAATAAATTCTCATCAAGTCCAATACCGCCAAAGACAGCCATGCTCTCTGAATCCATACTGTGCCCATCATCTCATCTCTTTTTTTACTCTTTCCCGGGGGAGGAAGCTTTTTGCCTCCTAATTTTCTACTGAAGGCTTTAATAGCATTTATACCTGGGGTACTTCCGCCACGAGTCCAAAGATCAAGAACAGTTTTTCCTTTATTTTCATAATATTGTTTCACTAGCTCAAGTTGGGTCGACTTACCGGAGCCATCTATTCCACTAATCGCTATTAACATTACCTTTATACCTTTATATATTAATCAATTTCCAGGGGGCTTCATATATTCCTAGAATCACAATTTATCTCCAGTATCACTTCCGATAAATTCATCCATTGCGCCTTTCTTGTCAGGAACAATATCTCTGCGCGATAGAACGTAGCTCACGGTCTTTAGCAATATCTTAATGTCTAAGTATAAAGATTGATTGTCTACGTACCATATATCCAAACTAAATTTCTGCTCCCATGAGATAGAGTTGCGTCCATTAATTTGAGCCCAGCCAGTCACGCCAGGTTTAACATCATGTCTCCTAGCTTGCTCTTTAGAGTATCGATTGAGGTATTGGGGGGGAAGAGGTCGGGGACCCACCAGACTCATGTGTCCTAGCAAGACATTCCAAAACCCAGGAATTTCATCGAGACTGGTTCTTCGAAGAAACTGCCCGATGGAAGTTATGCGTTCTTCATCTGGCAATAGCTCCCCATTACTGCCGCGTTTATTGTTCATCGTACAGAATTTTACAATTTTAAACTCTCTATGGTTTTTACCGAGTCTCGATTGCCTAAAAAAAATCGGAGTACCCTGAAAAAAAGATATTAATATAACTATTAACGTCAATGCCGGGCTACATACTATTAAAATTGTCATAGCGCCAACGATATCAATTATTCTATTCATTCTAATATTTCCAGGATGGTTTAACTAAATAGATGATGACAAATACTGGACTATTTCACTTAGTTCTCTAGCACGGGCATCAAGACAGTTAGGATTGCTGTAGAACAAGGGATTCCCTGCTTCTTCAACATAAAAAATCAGGTCTTCTAGTAAAAATACAAGCAGGTACATCATGCGACCTTCACAGATCCAATTAATCCCAGGCCAAGCCTGCACGAAGTCCTTCTCAGAATTATCTAAATCGTCTTGGACTAACTTAATGAATCGGGAAGCATAGCCATTTTCAATTCTAGTACCTAGTAAAAGAATTATTAAATCATAAGCTATTTGTTTTTCACCACTGAACTCCCAATCTAGGATCCAGAGGTTTTTATGGTCTGCCAATATATTTCCTTGATGAAAGTCTCCATGACAGTATGCCAAGTTAATATATTGCCCCTCATAAGCTTTCATAAAGACCTTTAGCGAACACACTATATTTTGAATCGAATCCATCGTTTTTGAATCTAGGTATGCGTTATTTTCTAACGCAGCACACAGCTGGGCGTCTAGCACATCTAAATATCCAACAAAACTTGCGCTTCGTTGACTTTGATTTAACATACGATGAATCGAGTCAACAGCTTGAGACAACGCCTTATCACCAACACATTTTTCAAGACGATTAGGTGGCTGACCTGAGACATATTCTTCTCGATACCATTTAGCACTGGTGCCCAATTGGAGAATTGCAGGAATCTGTAAATATGGAAATTCTGTCCTAACGAAAAGCTCCCTCTCGATATACTTACTATCAAATCCATCCTTTAACAGGACACACACTGATTTAGTCTCGATATCAATCAACCTAATTTTGGTATTTCCACCAATAATAAGCTTCTGTTTTGCATCCGCGATTTGTGGAGAAATACTAATCCGATATTTAGCGAGCGCTGTAGCAAGAAACTTTGATTGCGATAATTTCAAGTAAAGTAATTGAATTCCGCTTCTCCAGGGTCTAAGTGGATTGCTAGCGTACTCACCATTAATGGAGTCGAAAACTTTACCATCAACTCCATCAACAAAAATAGAATTTATCAATGGGTTACAGTACCAAATCTGCTCAACATTAGACGAGGCCTTTAGATCATGAGCTGCCTCCCATTTAACCGTATATTTACACCCTGTCCAATCAAGTAAAAAAGACTCTAGCGTATCTTCAAAGATAGATTCAAAAGGCTCTCTTGTAATTAGCGTGCTAATTTTCATTATTTAATTTTTACTCATTAACTAACATTACTTAGGTCTTCTGCAGCAGTTATAAACACCTGAAAATCAACCGCTTAATTAATAATCTAACGTAATGCAACATTATGAGTTAGACCTTAATAATTTAAATTACTAAGACTTGAAGAGTGTAAAACCCTTACAAAATTGTGCCTTAAAATCATTTTCTACCCATTTATAAAATAGCCGAGTCTGCTCTCTGATTTTAGGCCATGTATATCGCTCTAGCACAAGCTCACGACCGTTTTCGCCCATTGAAATGAGGTCATTCCCGTCTTTAGCGAACATCTCCAACAGCGTATGCTGAAAGCTTTCTTGCGACCGCTCGACCCACCAACCGCAATTTAGAGTAATCAGCGCCTTCCAAGGAGTAGTCATGGTAGTTATAACTGGCAGCCCTCTAACTAAGGCTTCAATGACAACAATACCAAAATTCTCACCTTTAGACGGAAGGATAAAACAGTCAGCCGCATCTAAAGCCTGAATTTTATCTTCATCGTACTGAGGCCCAACAAATAAAACTATGTCTTCAAGATTATTTTCAACCACAAATGCTTTCAATTCATCTTCATGGTTATTCTCGTCAATTCCTGCAATAATAAATACCCATTTGTTCTTATAAAACTCCGACTTAATAGCTACTATAGCTCGGAGAAGCAGTTTCAGACCTTTAAATGGATGAATTCTGGAGAGAAACAGCAAGATCTTTACATCACCTTTTACAAGATACTTTTTCTTAAATGCCTCTTTTCCTCCTACTCGTTGACTTTTTCTGGTCAGAGCCTCATCTACGCCATTTGGGATGATTGCAATTGGTTGCGGTAGACCAAAATTTCGTATAGACAAAGCCTCTTGCGCAGAACAAGCGACCAATGCACTGCTATTTCGTAAGTTCCTGCCTTCGAATAAGCCTAAGACAATCTTCTTTTTAAACAATGACACTTTCATTTTTTCGGGTTCGAGATAGCCATGTGGACTGATAATAACTTTTACATTTTTAGGCGAGGTTAGCGACAAAAGAGATATTGGGAGAAATATACCATGTTGATGGATTATCATCTTGTTCTTCCCAATATTCCTCAATTTTCTATAAAAATAGGGAAAACAAGATACAGAGTTTCCAATTGCTGTAACTGAATTTTTTGACATTCCACAGGCATTAGATATCTCAACCTCCTGCACTTTATTCCCAAGAAACCAAAGCTCTCGATTATCACGAAACTCAAGATCTTCAGGTAACAAAGCTTTAACAACTTGAGACACACCACCGCCAGACTTACCAGCTACGTTACTAAGATAAAGAATCTTCACCAATATCTCAATTAATTTCGTGAAATAACAGTTGAGCGTTATCCCGAGTGAAATCAGCAGACGCAGCCCTACTTTTTTCTCGAAAATTCGAAGTTAATTCATTGTTTTTTACACAAAACTTTATAAAAGAAACTAACTTTTCTAAACTCTTAGAGGAGTCGAAAAATCCGACATTATAGGTACTTATCAGTCGATTTTTGATTTCATTTTTTCCTATTTTCATATTTTTATCAATGTAGCCAGATTTAAGTTTCATTATCGATCGCTGTTCAAAATATTTAAATAACGCCAATAATACCTTCTTGCACCCTGAAACTACGCAAAAAATAAAGCCTCATCATAATAACAAATATGGCATATGGCAATTGGGAATGTTCACATGTCCCTATCTAAGATTACATCAGTGGAAACCATATTATTAATAGCCTCCTCGACTTTAAGATAAAGTTTCGAGGTAGCTTCGATATATTCGATACTTTCACCTCCACCACTAAACCATTCAAAACCAGCATGAAATAAAATAACAGGCAATACTGCCAATACTCTTAAACCGTCAATCTCTGCCCTAATTTCATTTATGAACTTTAATTTTAAATTTAATCTTAACGCCTGTTATGGAGCCTAGTAGTAAATAAAACCTACAACAAACATCATGGACTGCGTCTATTTCCATAATTTTCTCTGATCCACTTTTTTGTACCATCACTACTACCATCGTCAAACATTACTACATAACACTCATCACTATAAACAGCCGGTAGCGACTTTTTAATCACATCAAGATTATTGAAACAGGGCATCGCTGTGCCAATTTTTGCTTTCATTTTTTTCCTTTTTGCCTCCTAATATAGGTATCAGCCCTAAAATTAAATCTGTAAAGTGGCAGAGGTGCTCCAAGATTTTGAGATCCATATACGACATGCTGCTGACCACTGGAGACTCATCTGAGGGTATTTTTGAATCAGTATTTATAAACTTCGAGTTATTTCGCTCCCATTTTCTTAGTTCATTGATTACTGGAGATCCATTTACGGACATGTTGCACTGAGCCGTTTTACAGCCCGATTCATTTGCAACTAATTTCCTCAGCTCATTAAAGCTTTTAGATGATGAGCGATTAAATTACAAGGAATGCCTATTTATGAGCCTATGGAAAAATCTTTGAGTCTCAGCCATATGATTACTTTGAGCATCATAAAAGATCTTTTTTCCACCACGGTTCTGGCATAGAAACATCAGGCTTATTTTCCACATTCTTTTGATCTAGCGAATGAGGCAGTGATACCGGCAAGTCAGACTTAAATTTCTCTATTAAATCATTTCTAATAAATGACACCTCTATAGTTCTCGGCACATCAATTCCATTTAGACTAGCAACTGGGCTACAGTTATTAGGATGAACATGGCATATAGAGAAATTTTGATATATTTTTTCGAATATAGTTGAGACCATTTGAAGAAAATAGCGATCAAACAAATTTTGTAGGCCATGAAACTCAATAACCATTGAAGAAAACTGAGCTAAAGTTTTAGCTGATTCAGATATCAAAACATCATACTCACCTCCTTCGATATCCATCTGAAGGATTTTATTATCCATATCATCTTCAATGCAGTCTTCTATCCAATCAGACAGACTAATAAACTGTGAGTCGTTTTTACTTCCTAAAAATTTTGATATGAAGATAAGATTGTCATCTCTGAGAGGAGGCTTAGAGACGCTGGCATCTGCCATAAAAGACTTTATTCCATAATCCTTACTTAATTGCCCCTCAAAATTAGCGGTATAATCTACACCAGGGCTAAAACAATACTCAACAGACTTAAAGTTGTCTGGAAGCAAGTATCCACCATCACCATCGCCGCCGATCCGGACAAGATCAATGGACTCGTATTTTTCATTGAATCGTAAAATAAAATCTTTTATTTCATTTGGCGCCACGGCCTTGTTCACTATAAATCCGTTCTTTAATGCAAATGACTGTAATTGGCTTTTAATATTCATGTTCACTGTGCTCCTTTTATAATCTTAAAAAAAATGTTATTTTTGCAACTACTGTTTTCTATGCCTGGCTAAACTCCTCTTAATGTTAAAACCATAAGAAATAGCTAGACAAAAGAAAAGGAGCATAAAAAATTGACTGTACTGCTGGTGACCACGCTCTAGGAATAAAAACAAAAATATCACGGCTGCCCATTGTTTGCTATAAACAGCCTTGGATCTCAGAAGTTTTATGAGAGCGACCAATGCTGAGCCATACAGCAACACTGAAAACGGGATGCCGCCCTTTAAAATAAGATTATTCTCTCCTCTATGCAACATCATTAAGCCTCTCTCACTAAAATTCCCAAAGGGGAAACTGTTTACACCGCCAAAACCCTTGCCAACTATTAATTCGTAAAGTGACGCATTAGCAAAATACACCTCAGCCTCAAGGTCTCTTGGCTCTATGCCCTCGCCTCCTAATTCTTCAAATCGAAGGGATGCTAAAGAGTAAAGAGTATTTATAATATCTCCATAAACATAAAAAACCGTCAATAACCCAATAATACCTGTCGCTGTAACGCTGACCGTAAAAAAAGTAAATCGAATGAAGTTTTGCTTAAAACCTATATACATGGTGATTAGACCAGAAACTAAAACTACTGCAATCCCTGCTCGGGCCAAAGTAAAGGCACTTACGATAAAAAAAAGCATGGTTGCAGACGCCACTATGTATCTTCGTTTAACATCCAGGTTCCAGAAAAAAGGAAGTAACAGAACTGACACCTGAATAATAGAAAGCGCATACTTCAAGTAACCACTATCCGATACATTGTCTACTGTAATCCTCCCATCTATGGATTCAGCTGGCTGCAATCCATTCGTGATAAAAAAGTAAACTGAGAATGATGACCCGACAATTAATAGCAGACTGATTAATCTTACTAACTGCAATGTAAATTGATCACGATTTTCGTTTGCCAAAAAAAACGCAAAAATCAATACGGAAAATGACATTAAATCGGCCATCAGAAAGGGAAGCTTGTTTCCGTTAATTATCCCCAAAAACAAATAAAAAACAAAAAACGCAACATATACCAGCACCAATTTATTTTGATATTGACTCAAATATTTTAAGCAACAGACAAAAATTGCGCTCCGCACAAGGTATTCAACCGCTCTTAAAGCATTATTGTCTGTTATGGTCATGATACAGATCAATAAATACGTCAGTCCAATAAGCCATATTATTGCTTGTACAGTTTTAATCCTCAAAGGTCAGGCCTACCAATAGTGACTGGAAACGAATTATTCATGAGGAACGCAGTAATCTCTTTCGTGTGCCAAATGCGACTCCTGCCATGTTTCAAAGATATAACCAGCGTCAATTATCGGCACTGAAAGCGAATATAATTGATTGAAAATATTTACTTTCCCTACTCCTGCTCCCACAAAAACAATGTCAACATCACTAGGAATGGCATCAACATCTAGAGTGTCAAACAAAGATTTATCTCTAGATAATTTTGTCCAAGTTATACGCTTAACCCCCAGAGATATCAGTGATTTATTGATTTTTCTTTTCCTAGATTCATCGAAACTAGTGATCAAATGAACATGCCTGCCGTGATAAATCTCTGAGTATTTTTTATTTGTTAAGATGATATAAATAAAATAGAAGGGGATATAATTTCCACTGTTTAGCTTGATACTCTGCTCCTCGAAAAAGCCCCAAAGCTTTGGGAGGTACTGTTCAGTGTAAAAATCAGGCTGGATGACCGTGTATAGTGCTAAGACCCCATTAGCACTAACATGTTTCAAGCACTTTAAATATTGACTTTTAACATGGACAAGGTCTGACGCATCATATACTCCAGAAGTGTATGTCTTAGCTCTTGCCTCGAATTTTTGTTTAAAAACTTTTCTTACCAATTCTCCGACCAAGTTCCTAAGTAAAATCTTGATAGGCTTTCTTAAATTAAACTCATTTTTTCCTAATAAGAATTGGTATTCACCATCAGCAAGCCTAACAACTGGAAAATGCTGCCTTTTCTCAATAACCTTTAACAGCCTAGTATAAAAGTCATTCAACAAAGTATCGCAATTTTGGTCCTCAAATAAATACACTTCACGCTTTTCAGAATCAAAGCGATTGTAATCACGTAGAGAAAAATCACACTTTACTAATTCCATTTGGACAACCCCTTTGCAAACAGAAACTCCAAAATAACATTTTTAGCATACTTGTAGCCCATAGAAATCATAGTCTTTGTCTTGGAAAACCAATACCGCTCTTGGCTGCCAACAAACCCTCTAGTATTAAAGTCAATATCGATCTCATGATTTTTGAACAATGGGACAACTTCAGGTTTCCACTTACCTTTGATGATTCCTGTAAATACGTATGGCATTAACTCATTAACGTTCTGTTTATATACATCCTGGTTAACGCACGTAATATCAATAGATAAAGCGACTGACCGGGCCGTTCCAAACCGCTCAAAATCCCAACCTGATTCCCAGGGACGAATAATACTTAAGATAGATTTTGTCTTCCAAAACGCGGCTTGAGTACTCACGCGGTAATCAGCACCGTTTAATATTCTCCAGACTTCAGACGTTACGCTTGACTTTCCGAAAGGCCCGATCGTGCATTGATCAGTTAAATGAAGGCAATCAGACGTCCCCTTAACAAACTCACGATATAGATTCTCAACAGTACGAAAATTTACCATGCTATGCAGAAAATAATCCTCCTGCATATATATAAAACAATCTTCATCAATTCGGTTGACTGCATGTTCCAGACATTTCGCCCAAGGGGCATCAGTCAAACCGCTTTTTACCGATATTATATTCAAGCCTTGATATACAAAGCTTTTCTTCTCAGTATTTAAATATATAGTTCCATTATAAGACGGCCAAAACAGTTTGAATAGTTTAAAAAAAGGAAGCCAGCAATCTTCAAAACTATCGGTAGTATTAACAAGTATTGCAAACTTAGAATCAGACACTGAGTAACCTTCTTGGAGAAAAATTGCTATTTCATTAAATAAAAATTGCCATCGCCGAGAATATCAATAGATACTTTCTTATCAAAGCAATCCAGCTCAGGACCAAATAAATAATTGTTGTCATCATTTATACATCCTATGAGAATATCACCAGCAGAAAAAAACATACTTTCCAAAATATAATCTTGGTAGTCCTTACCGCTCTCAGTCAAAGCCCAGTTAGAAATAAAGGCATCGGCTGTAATCTCTTTTTTTAAGCTAATAAAATAATCACTTGGAATCAGATTTATTTTACCTTCCTCAATAATCGATTCGCTACCAAAAAAGTTCACTTCATTTTTCCCAAATATTGAAGTCAAATAAACAAACTGCAATGCGCTCAATTCAGGTAAGTCCATGATAATATAGGTACATGTAGGATTGATCTTTTTAGCCATTCTAGCTAAACAGCCATATCCGCCACCCCACTCCACGATGAACTTATTAGATAAAATATTTTTATTGGTCTTTTTTTTGTATGAAGCTATATGAAATGATTGATGAATAGAGTTTTCCGAAGCAAGATACTTAAAGTTAGTTATTGCAGGCAAACCGACTATCGACTCTCTAAGAATATTTTTAATTTCATTTTTGTTTAAGGCCGATTCGATATATGAAATTTTTTCTCGCTGATATTTGCTATTTCCAAAAACCATAGTACTAGAAATAAGTTTATTATGAAGGAAATATATTGGTAAATTATGAGAAAATTTAGCTTGCAGTTCTCTTCTCCACAAATCCCATGCATATGTACCTACAGGATAGAACTCTAACCCTTTCTTAACCGTGCTCTCTATGAACTCATTGTATTTTTTTGAATACATAGTTCTATTATTAATAAATGCCAAAAATTCTTGTAATTTAAATGTTAGTAATGAGCAAAATAATGTGAGCAATATTTTTTTAATTCGATGTAAAACCATAATCAATTAGATTCCTGTGAAAGTGTCTAAGTTTTGAATACTAGAAATTTTGAGTTGAGGAGATGAGCTCTTCCGGAATATCCTGCGGCATGCCTGACTGAAGAATTAACCAATCGGCAAAGTTAATTTGTCTATCTTTAGAGGAAATATAATTTTCATGCCTAAATTCTTTACGAGTATATTTTTTCCAGTACAAGTCAATATCATAGGTATTGAGAATGCAAAATCTTTCGGCAACAACTTTCCAACTTCCTTCAAGGGACCAAACAAGCTCTTCTCCAACATTGTCGACAAATGAGCTCACAAAATATACTTCCGCAAGCTTTTGTTTAGACCAGCCTAGTAGAGTGTCCGCAGAAGGCAGATCTTTCAATTCTCTGGTGTCAAATTCAATGCACCAATATTTTTTCATATCATCAATGTGACCAAAATTAATCATATCGGAAACACTGTATGGCCTAAACATAAAGGTATTCAAATTGAACGCTATGATTCTTTCTCTTTGGCCATTATTATTTTGTAACGGAAACCTTTTGATACTCAAATAGCAAAAATGTAACGCTTGGCTCGAATAAATTCTTTGATCAGTTCTAGTCTTCAAAACGTATTCACAAGCCAAGGACGTTGCATGCTTAATGCCTGCTGAAGTAGACGCTATTTGAAAATTTACGTTTGCTACTCCCGCCATCAAAGGCTTTTTACTCTTTATCACATCGACATTTAAGCGCTCGATAGCACCAATAGTTTCATCGTCTTCACCTTCCCAAGTTGATAAAACAATCCTCGATGATGGGAAGTTTTTTTTGTAAAGTTTAATGGTCTCAAACGTCAAGTCGTCGTCCAATACTAGAGGCCCCTGCACTACAATCGCAATTTTATGTAAATCTAACCCTTTGCAATAAGAGAGATTTATCAAAGTATCATCACTACGTTTCGGTCTAGCATGATACGTCAAAAACGACTTAGATGGCTTCTCAAGAAACCCAAGACAGTACTCTATGGTTTTTTTTACCCAGCCTATGACTTTAATATTCATCTAGTTAGCATCTGGAAAACGCTTTAGATAGGTACAAAGATCTTCTGGTGTACCAATACCATGCATTTGGTCAACAGCAATTTCATAGATACCAATCTTTTGATCATCTTTAATCAAATAATTATAAACAGGGCAGGTGTAATACTCTCCATTGACCATATCTTGATCGAGTATCATTTCAATAGCCCCTTCAGTAAAATCTGAGCCTCTTTTAAAATAGTATATTCCCACCGTCGCATGATCTGATATTGGCTTTTTCTCCCTAACTTCTATTACAAAGCCCGACTTATCAAGTCGGGCGAATGACCATTTTGGATCTTTACTCTCATCAGGAAATGTAAGAATTGAACCATCTAAATCCCGTGTGTGCGCATCCTGTATGAAATGATTAAATTCAATATCAATAATTTGGTCAGAATTTGCAATGATCAAAGGAGTATTGTCGTTAATTAACTTCCTAGCTAACATAACAGTGCACGCAGTACCTTGCGTCAAACTATTGATTGGGAAAAATTCCGCATTATATTGCTGCTTAATGTGTGCCACATGGCTGGCGTAATTCTGAATATGCTCATCCCTCGCAAGAAGAATAAATCTAACTCCTGGAGCAGTTAGATTATCTAAGACTCTTTCTATCATCGGCTTGCCCGCCACATCAATAAATGGCTTAGGTTTTGCATACCCAGCTTTAGAGAAGCGACTTCCTAATCCAGCCATAGGAATAATGATATTAATCATGGAATTCTCCGAGGTACTTGTCGCCAGTATCACTTGGATATTTTATTACCAAGACCTGACAATCTGTAATTGCTTTAAAAATATTTGATCTTTTTGGCTCAATGACAACACCTTCACCCGCGTTAATTATATGATTATTGAACGATGCAGAGCCTCTAACTAGTAACGATATTTCCGTGCCGATCTTATGGTAATGCTGAGGCTCTTCATCGCCAGCATTATAGCTTTGAAGCGCAACTTCTATGTCTTTAGTCCTCAAGAGGGTTGGCTCAAAGTTTCCAACAATCCATCCTCTGAAAAAATCTTTTAAAAAGAACTTGTCCATTATAATTTACTCATATCTTTACTTGATCTAACTTTAATATACGTGAGTTCAAGTGACGGAAAATAACATTTCGCATCCTGTCCGATATAACTATTAACAACGTCTGACGTATAAAACACTCTTTCTTGAAAACCTCTGAATTTAATAAGAAGCTCATGACAATTCCTGAAAAAGACCGAAAAGTCTCTAATAAAGTACATACCTAATATTGCATCGCCGCTAACTCGCTTTTTTTCAAATAGCTGTATTACGTTACCCACTTCATCCTCAAGCGTATAACATAACAATGGGTCATCCGAACCATAAGTGGGCGCGATCAGATCAGCATCAGACATACCCTCAAAATCGTTGAAATTGAGTTTTTGTCCTAAAATAATTTGATCTAATGCAGATATCATAACTGACTCGTTATTCAATAGTGGAGTTGCCATAAGAATAGAGCATATTGATCCAGACGTTTCCCTCTCAAGGACTACAATTTCGTAATTTCGTATCTCACTTGACTTAGACAAAAAATCGCTCAAAACAGTCTCTACTAATATATTTTTCAAGACTATCACCACTACCTTGGTTACGTGCTCAAAATCGTAGCTACCAAATGATTTCTCAAGAAATGTATCCCCAATATTATTATCGAACATCTCTACAATCATCTGGTTAAATGCGGTGGTTGCCTGTGGAAACAACAAAATCATAAATTTTGACTCCCGATCGCTCGTATGTAGTTGAAGACATTAATATGATTCACATCCTCGACTTCCATCACTTCTAGGCAGTGTGCCCCTGAAGCTTTGGCTGCAGTAATCCCATTGATATTGTCCTCCACTATGAGACACTCAGTAGCATCCACCCCAAGCAAATTAATGGCCTTCAAATAAATGTCTGGGCTTGGTTTGGGTCTCGGGACGTCTTCATTACTTAAGGAAAACTCAATATATTTTTCAATATCTAAGCTAATCATGGCTTGATCAACCGTAGATCTTATAGAGTTACTAGCGACTGCTGTCAAAATATCTGCGTCACGTAATTTTCGAAACAAGTAGTCCTTTGAAAAGTCGGGAAAACATCGAGTCGAGAAATACTCTTGGGTATAAATTTGCTTCAAATCAGAAACTGTATCTCCCAACTCCAATGGGAAACCAGTTTTCTCGTTAAGCATTTTAATTTTCATTTTGGTAGGAAGACCATCATACGTTAACAAATGCTCTTCATATGAAAAGTCACACCCAAAAATCTTGAGGGCTTTATTTAATGCATGAAAGTGCCAATCCTTCGCCTCTACTAAGACTCCATCCAAATCAAAAATAACCGCTTTAATTTTATTGCTCAAAATAACTCCTTGCCTGCAACGGATAATCGGTACAAAGTAATATATTCAATTCGGGATTGTGACTAGATATTAATTTATATTTTCCCCATTCATTCTCATAAGTTCGGCCATGCAACTCTGGAGAAACGATTGCTACTGCCTTGCCGTTTTGATGATGATTTTCGATTATCTCTTTTGTTATCCATGGCAACTGAAATTCGTCCATCCAGATACCGGAAGCGTCATCGTAGAGAGGCGGACATGTCTCATATTCACTTTGTCTGGTAAAAAATTTTATACTTTTATGTCGGTAAGATAACGTATCAGGCACGGACATATCAAAAACAAAATAGTTCTTTGTTCTATTTTTCAGTTTTTCTTTTAAAGACTCACACAAACCGTCCGATTTTATGTTTAAAGCTAACGTTAAATCAGTCGACGTTGAACTGTGCAGGTCTAATAGATCTTCTAGAAAAAAATTATCTTGTGATACCCTAGGTATATCATGAGAAATTACAAGATCACCATTCAAATCTCTTATATCCGTCTCTATACCGAATCCCTCTTCAAAAGCGGCTTCAATCGCAGAAATTGAATTCTTTTGATCTGGTTTTTCCCACAGACCTCGGTGTGCAATAATTTCTATCATATAATTGACCTACAATTCTTTTGGCTAGCCGCACTTGTGCTGGAGATATAGTTACTTTTTTTGGCAAGTATTAAAAAACTTCTGAGGAATCAGTCCATTTAAGCCGACAAAAAAATTTTCTATATTGACAAGATGTACATACTTTTAGTTCGCGTAACTTTCTCTCAGTAGCTGCAAACGACTGGGCCAACTCACGCCTTTGAGTCTATAAAGAAAAATTCCCTCGTAACTTAATATATTTACAATTAACAATACACAACCGAAAATCAATATTTTAGAGATCGAATTGATATCTGAGCTAAGCCAATCCTGTAGAACGATGCCAGAAACCAGCATGGCAACTATGCAACCCGAACTAGTTTGCACTAGTCGCGTGAGATACTGAAAATGGTTCACATCAAGCATGTTGTTAATTTTTATAGGTATATAAAAAACTGAAATAGTCCGGCTAAGCACAGTTCCAAGAACCACACCAATCAAACCAAAGGGGATTAGAAGTAAAAGTGTGAATAAAATATTAAACGCCGCTTCGATGCATGAAACTAAAGTTAAACCCTTCAGGTTACCAGAGGCATAAATTACTGCAGTGATTCCTCTTGTAAAACTTTCGAATAGAATCCAAACAACAAACCCGATAGTTAAGTAGCCACCCCCATAATTTTCAGCACCTACCCAAGCAGTGACAAAAAGTTCATTTATAAAGTAAAAACATATTGCGGAAAACGCCCCCAATCGCAACGCGAGATCTGAAAGTTTTAAATATAACTTTTGTATCTTTTCTTTCTCTTTAAGCTCAAACAACTGAGAAAACCCTGGGAACAGAACACTGGGAGCTATACTCACTAAAAATACGGCAAGTAAAAATGCTAACTTTCCGGTAAACACGTAGGTTGTCACACAAGCAGCCCCTAAATAAGCTGAAATAATAATATTATCAGTATTCGTCGCAACTAGATTTGCAATTTTTAAAGCTTGGTATGGAACACCGAATTCTAAAAGCTTTTTTATATCCTTGCTCTTACTTCTGAAAGGAAAGATAGAAAATTTTTTATCGACAGTTTTTAGGTAACTATAATCAATAAAAAAAGTTAACAAAGCCTCGCTTAGTAACCCATATGCGAACGCGCTGATACCAAATTCGTAAAATAAAAGCAAAAGGGTAATAGCAATAGTAAAAAGCGAGACTATCGTATTTTTGATGTGTAAGAATGCAATATGCTGTTTGGCATTAATTATTGAAGACAAAATACCACAAGATGGTCTTATCCAAGCAACCACTAGTAAGATGTGGAACGTGTGTCTGAAACCATCCTGATAATTCTCACGCACATTCAAAGAGGCTGCTAACAAATCTGCCGCGTAGAATCCGATAATAAACATAACGGCGCCGAACAACAAAGTTACGCAAATTGATCCCGTAATGTAACTCCTCAATAATGCGTAATCGCCTACTTCCAAGGCCTCGACAGCACGCCTAGTTAGAGACAAGCTCAGCCCCATATCTCCAATTTTGACCCAAGCCAGAACAGCGCCTAAGGTCAGCCATAGACCATAGAGCTCGCTAGAAGTTAAATCCAAATAGATTGGTATTACTAATAAACTTGCTACTTGCAAAACCGCGCTGGTTCCAGCGTGTGAGATGGCACCGCGCAGGACATTTCTTTTTCGATTGCTAACCATTTGATCAGGTTCTATCTAACACTTGCCTTAAATACCATTTGTAGGTCTTTGTAAGTCCATCTTCAAGATGAGTTTTATATTTCCAACCCATCGAAGTTAATCGAGTTACATCAATTAATTTTCGTGGAGCCCCGTCAGGTTTTGTCTTATCAAAAATCAACTGGCCGTTAAACCCAACAACTTTCCTCATAGTGTTTGCTAACTCTCGAGTTGTGACGTCTATCCCTGTTCCTATATTAATATGCGACAACATAGCATTAGTGTTTGCGTCATACTTTTCTTGATCTAAACCAAGGACAAAAACACAGGCCTCAGCCATATCATCGACATAGAGGAACTCACGCATCGCATTTCCCGTCCCCCAAACCGACACTGAGGGGCTATTCTCGAGTTTTGCCAGGTGAAATCGTTGCATCAATGCTGGAATAACATGCGAGTTTTCAGGGTGAAAATTATCATTTATACCGTACAGGCTAGTTGGCATAACTGAGCGAAAGTCCGTGCCATGTTGTCGATTATAAGATTCGCATAGCTTTATACCTGCTATTTTTGCTAGCGCGTAAGGCTCATTCGTTGGTTCTAAGACGCCAGTAAGCAGCGCAGTTTCACGCATAGGCTGTTCAACAGCTCTAGGATAGATACATGTGCTACCTAAAAATAATAGCCGCTTAACATTGTTCTCAAAAGATGAATTAATGATATTGGCCTCAATCATCATATTTTGATATATGAAATCTGCGGGGTATGTATTATTGGCGTGAATACCACCTACCTTTGCCGCAGCAATAACAACAAAATCTGGTCTTTCTTGGGCAAAGAAACTCTGCACCTCTGCCTGATTAGTCAGATCCAGCTCACTATGGGTCCGCATTAACAAATTAGAAAAACCTTTTTTCTCTAGATGCCTTACAATTGCTGACCCAACTAACCCTCTGTGCCCGGCAATATATATTTTATCTTCTTTCTGTAAATTGCCTATCAGGCTTTGGTTAGTCCTCATGCTCTTATAAATTCCTTTATTTTGTGTCATTCAAATTAGTTACTACTATTCAGCTACGGTTCTAAATTGATCAAGCAAAACCGATTTATCATATAATTCCACCCTAAAAAAGCGCAAATTATTAATCACCCTCGACTGCCAAAGGTACATCGTAACCATGGTCCCCTAATAAACGCGCACGTTTTGCTATTTTAAGATCTTCTAGGACCATTTCAGCGCACATCTCTTGAGTCGTAATTTCTGGCATCCAACCTAATTTATTTTTCGCTCTAGCCGGATCTCCAAGTAAAGTCTCCACTTCAGTCGGCCTGAAGTACCTTGGGTCAATCTGAACGATGACATCTCCTACCTTGACAAATGGAGCCTTGTCACCCTCTACCGATTTAACCACGCCTTTCTCTTCAACGCCTTCTCCGATGAACTCAATTTGGATGCCAAGCTCTTCTGCAGACCATTTTACAAATTGACGCACCGAATATTGCACGCCTGTTGCAATTACAAAATCCTCCGGCTGATCTTGCTGGAGCATCATCCACTGCATTCTCACATAATCCTTCGCATGGCCCCAATCCCTCAGAGCATCAATATTTCCCAAGAATATACATTTTTCTAGACCCTGTGCAATATTACTAATACCGCGTGTGATTTTGCGTGTAACAAAGGTTTCACCGCGACGTGGCGACTCATGATTAAAAAGGATACCATTGCAAGCATACATTCCGTATGCTTCACGATAGTTAACTGTTATCCAATATGCATAGAGCTTTGCTACTGCATAGGGTGACCGGGGATAAAATGGCGTTGTCTCTTTTTGGGGCGTCTCTTGAACCAGACCATAGAGTTCAGATGTTGAGGCCTGATAGAATTTAGTCTTCTTTTGCAAACCTAGAAAGCGGATGGCCTCTAGCAACCTCAAAGTACCCATTGCGTCAACATCCGCTGTATATTCCGGAGAATCAAAACTAACAGCTACATGAGATTGAGCGCCCAAATTATATACTTCATCAGGCTGAATGTTAGAAATGATACGAGTAAGATTTGAAGAATCCGTAAGATCCCCGTAATGGAGAATAAAACGTTGACTATCGATATGCGGATCTTGGTATATGTGATCTACTCGCTGAGTGTTAAACGAAGAGGCGCGACGCTTTATTCCGTGAACCTCGTAGCCTTTCTCTAAAAGGAAATCGGCCAAATAAGACCCATCCTGTCCAGTTATTCCAGTAATCAATGCTTTCTTAGCCATACGGTTCCTCTATTCACCTAAGGTTAAAATTATAGTTACAAACAAAAGAAGGCCCAGGTTAAGACTCTTTTATGTAATTTGTCTAAACGCCCAACCTCTCCTAAAAAAAAGATTACTGAAACCATTTAAGTCTAGGTATTGATGTTAGATATCATGTAGTCTATTTTTGAAATATGAGCCCGCTATTTAGCGACCCTTCCATATACATCCTCAAACCTAACGATATCGTCTTCTCCAAGATATGAACCAGACTGAACTTCTATCATTTCCAAAGGGACCTTACCTGGATTTTCAAGTGCATGAATAACGCCAACGGGAATATATGTAGATTCGTTTTCAGACAGTATGAACGTTTTTTCGCCATTGGTAACTTTTGCCGTTCCAGATACAACGACCCAGTGCTCGGCACGATGGTGATGCATCTGCACACTTAGCTTGGCGCCAGGCTTGACCGTAATCAGTTTAGCTTGGTATCGCTCACCACTATCAATCGAGTCGTATTTACCCCATGGCCGATAGACTTCTCTGTGATGCTCCCACTCAGGTCTTGATTCGGCCTTTAGCTGTTGAGCGACGATTTTTACATCCTGGACACTATCCTTGTGGGCCACAAACAACACATCTTTGGTCGATACAATCACTAGATCATCCACACCAATTGCGGAAACTAACTTTCCATCAGTTCTTATATAGGAATTATATGAGTCATGAAGCATTACATCGCCGTATGTAGCGTTGCCATTGCCGTCTTTGTCGCTAATATCCCACAAGGATGACCAAGACCCTATGTCACTCCAACCAACATCCATAGGGACAACAACCGCATCATCCGTTTTTTCTATCACCGCATAGTCAATGGAATCACTTGGGCATGCACTGAAGGCAGCTTGATTGATCCTCAGAAAATCATTATCTATTGAGGTACCGTCCATTGATAACTGACAAGCCTCATAAATATCTGGACGATGCTTTTTAAGCTCTTCTAGGTAACGGCTAGCCTTAAATAGGAACATACCACTGTTCCAGAAGTAGTCACCTGATTCGAGGTACTCTTTTGCGACTTCAATAGAGGGTTTTTCGACAAACGCATCGACAGCAAACCCGGGACCCTGAGATTCACCCTTCTTTATATAGCCATAGCCTGTATTCGGCTCATGAGCTACGATACCGAAGGTGACGAGCTTGCCCGCTTCTGCTAAGGGGATTGCATTCATTACCGTCTTGGTGAATGTCGCTACATCTTGAATCACATGATCAGCCGCTAGAACCAGCAACAAAGGGTCCTCACCCTCTGGCGATGAAAGTGCGGCAAGTGCAATTGCCGGCGCAGTATTACGGCCCACAGGCTCTAAAATAATTGAGCCTAACTTATCAATTTCACGAAGCTGCTCAGCCACAAAGAAGCGGTGCTCCTCATTACATATTGTGACTGAGGACTGGATATCCAAACCACTAAGCCGCTTAAATGTAGCCTGCAGCATGGTATCGTCACCATGAAGGGCTAAAAATTGCTTGGGGTGTGCGGCTCGAGATAGAGGCCATAGGCGTGTGCCTGAGCCACCAGCCATGACGACAGCTTTAATCATATGTATTGTCCATTTTTTTTAATAACCAAACTGCATAGTTGCATATATAAGGATGGGATTTGTCATCTTTAGATAGCACTGCCAGATCAAGCACAGATTGATAGATACTAAAGGTGTATTTTCTATAACGGTCTTGAATGTTTTGCATCTAACATTGGATTATTTTCCTAGATTCCGATAATAGCCTTTATCGAAAGCCAGGCTCATCATGCTGGGAAGATTTTCTTGTGTAATAAAACGCTAGAACACCGAGAGCGCTAAGCATCATACCTAACATAGAACCCAATATAACAATGATTGACCTCGTAGGTTTCAATTTCATTTCTGGCACTATTGGTGAGTCCAGAACTTTAAAAATGTAATTGTCGTTTGCCTCAACCATCATTAATTTTTTCATTTGCTCCTGTTGCAGCGAAGAGAGAGCTTTTTTTATTTCTTCATAATTGACGGTAGGAGCAAGGCTATTTAGATATTCAATTGATTGCATGGCCGTCTGCCTATCTTGATCTCTCATAACTTGATCTATTTGATCCATTATAATCTCAACCCATTGTTGAGCTATGACAGGTGATTCATGCTCAACCGACAAGGTTACGAAAGATTTTTTTTTATCCTCAGAGACCCCCATGATTTTTTTGTATTGTTTATAAGCTTTTTGTGAGGAGGGAATATTTGATTTTGGAGGGCTAACTTTTGGTAACCATTGACGCGACTCTACGTCAAAAGCACTTTTGTCATAAGTCAGA
>Ga0209223_10001493_pt1 | contig 25319 bp, 20 predicted proteins | sample COG_06_FD_184750 | JGI IMG/M metagenome (GOLD analysis project Ga0209223, IMG submission 184750) | Pelagic Microbial community sample from North Sea - COGITO 998_met_06 (SPAdes) (version 2) | ecosystem: Environmental > Aquatic > Marine > Neritic zone/Coastal water | place: Helgoland, sampling...
CGGTGCAAAAACTGGAGCACCAACCAAAGCTGCAATTATTTGCAGTATTCCAACATATAAAAATAGAATGAACATTAATTCACCTATTGCTAAAATAAGTTTTGGAATCAGTTTAATGAATACATAATCTATTAGTCCATCATATTCTATAGCCTTCATTTGTTGGTTACGTTTTTTCAAAACGCTATATAAAGCCCATGAAGTCAACAAACTAATGCCAAAACCAAAAACCAATCCTATAATAGATCCAATTACTTGACCCACAGGCAGATATTCCTGCCCAATATACAATTCTATAAAGCCATAATCGCCAAACAATTCTGAGATAGTTAAATAAACTCCACCGACGAGGCAAAGAATTGCTAAAGCAGAAAGAATAAACCCAATAATACTTTTAAAAATATTTCCATCATCTAGTTTACCTAAAAAAGGAATAATAGCTTTATTGTATGCTTTATCCGCTAAGGGAAAGGTTAGGAAAGGTAAATTTTGTTCCATTTTCACTAAGTTTTCTAAAGAACCTTCATTTTTTTCTTCAATCATAATATTAGTTTTATTAAACAATTTATTTTGTCTAATATTAGACTAATTTTCTGTTTTAACAAATTTTAGCAAATAAATGATATTAACAATCAATCGTAAAAATAACTACATCTATCGAAATTTTGATTGAATTAATCGATAAAATAAAGCCACCTCAATGATAAAAACCACCTATTCAATGATAAACATCCTCCATGGAAAGACAACAATATAATTAAAATTCTAATGTTATTTGATATCCTGAATGAGATCTCAAGTTAATAACTGACCCATCATGGAAAATAAGATACTGCCCCTTAATTCCAACCAATTTTTTCTCAATTATAGGGAGCTTGTCTAGTTTTATACTTTTAACCTTAGTTGGATATTGAAGAACCGGGAAGTTAATATGTGTAATCTCACCATCATATTCTATGAAATCCTCATACTCCTCAGGTATTACCTCAATCAACTCTTCTTTTTTATCCAATAAAGACGCTGAACTAACATCATTGGTCAACATTTTACGCCAGTTGGTTTTATCGGCTATGAAATCCTTTAAAGCAACTTCTATCATTCCTGCTACACCTCTGTATGGAGTCTCTGCTATAATTAATGCTTCCACTGCTCCTTGATCAATCCAACGGGTTGGTATTTGCGTTGCTCTGGTAACGCCTACTTTTAATCCAGAGGTTTTAGAGAGATAAACATAATGCGGAGTAAGGTGATGCTTTCGCTCCCACTCTTCGTCTCTTAAAGCTATCCCTTCATGTATTCTACTTAATTCGGGACGAATAATACTTGGACTCGCCATTGGTGATGACATAAATGCATCATAGCTCATTCCTTCCCCATAGGGTTTTTTAATCTTTTTACCCGTAACCACACAATTAATTACATGCTCAAAACGAATAGAAATATCTTGCCCGATGAGCTGGTTCATTGGAACAAGTTCTCCTTGCTCAAGAACATTATACAAAGGTAATTCGTATTGAACTTGCTCTTCTAATTTAGAGCGCATTTTGCGTATGTTGCCAGTGTAAATCATGTTTTAAACTTAAACAAAAAAAAAGGCTATCAACATACATCAATAGCCTCTTTGTTAATTGAAACAAACGTTTATTGGCCTAAAGCCTTTAACTTATTATTTACCTCCGTAAACTTTGCTGTATCGTCTATTTGAATGTAGATATTTTTCAATATTTTTAAAGTAGTAATATCTTCGGGAGCTAATTCATTTGCTTTTGCTAGTTGAGGAACAGCAGCTTTAAACATTTCATCTGCTTTTACTTTTTCTGCTTCGTATAATGCAGCGTCTTCAATCTTGTTTGCAATATTATTCAATTCCGCTGCTTCATTATAATATAATGCTCCTAAGTTAAAGTAAGCGTCCATATAAGCAGCGTCTAAAGCAATTGCTTTTTTATAAGCATCCGCAGATTTTGACACAAATTGTGCCGCGTCTTCATGCTTCCCTTCTTTGTGAGCAGCTGTTGACATCTCATCAAATGTAGCACCAATATTAAAGTGTAAAATTGGATTTTCAGGATCCGCTTTTACTGCTTCTTGCAAGCTATTTTGAGCTGCCACCGCATCACCTGTTTTATAGTAATAGTTAAACTCTTCCAAAATCAAGTTTAAATCTCCAGCATACAATGCTCTTCCTTCTTGAATTATTTTAAACGTTTCTTCACTTGGATTTCCTTCATTTTTACGAGTAGCAACTTTGACCATTAATTGGTGCGTTCTAGAGTCACCTCCGTATTTCAATGCTGCAGCCATTCCGTAGTATTTTAATGCATCGTCGTATTCATCCAAATTATCCGCCGACAATCCAGCATAATACATTGCAACTGTATCTTGTTTTCCTAAAACACCATAAGCTTCTACAGAAGATGTAAAAGCTAAATAAGCATTTACGAAATCCTTATCTTGAAATAATTGAACACCACCATTGATTGCCATAGCTCTCATTTGCCCCATCATTCCCGTAATTTCTTCTTTATAATAGTCACTTGCAGCTAAACTAGCTTTAAATGATTCAGAACCCATTTTAGCATAAGCTTCTTCATTTTCCTCAACATCCTTTTTAATAGTTTCATCTCCTTCTGCAAACATTGGATAAGACATATATATAAGTCCTGTATAATAATGCATTTTACCAAGATCTTTAGCTTTTGTTAAGGAACTTGTCTCCTTTTGTTTTGCTTGGCAAATATCAATTTCTTCTTTTGCTTTAATGATTTTCTTTTTCAAATCATCAAGACCTTCTGCTTTCTGAGCAATAGACATCGCCAATCGTAAAGGATTTATCCCTTTCATTTCAATAGCAGCGTTGATTAATTCATTTTTTTGCGCACTTCCTGCTACCGCAATAAATAACATGGATAATATAATTATAGACTTTTTCATTTTCATTTGTTTTTTTACTAGGATGCAATATTACTAATAATTTCATAATGCATTTACCAAAATCTTTGCCATTGTTCATTTTTGACAAAAAAAATCCCTCATTCTATTAATAGAATGAGGGATTTATAATTTTTATTTAAACGTTTTATTCTTCTGTAGACTCCTCGTCTGATCCAGAATCTCCCTCTGAGTTTCCTTCATTACCTGAAGTATTCTCATCAGCTGAAGGTGTTTCTCTTCCTTCTGTTTCGTTCAAGTTTTCTACATCTTCTATTTCGTCATCGCTATCATCTTTTTCAACTTTAGCAACAGCTGCAATAGTATCTTTCCCTCTTAAACTAATTAACTTAACTCCTTGCGTTGCTCTACCCATTGTTCTTAAAGAATCAATATGCATACGAATCATAACACCTGACTTATTAATTATCATTAAGTCATCCTCGTCTGTTACCACTTTAATTGCAACTAGGTTTCCAGTCTTATCGGTAACATTTAATGTTTTAACACCTTTACCACCGCGGTTAGTAACTCTATAGATTGCTTCTCCAGTTTCTGGATCGTTTAATAAGGTACGCTTACCATATCCTTTTTCAGAAACAACTAAAATTGTATTTGTGAAATCTTCTACAGTAACCATTCCTACTACTTCATCAGAATCACTAGAAAGTGTTATCCCTCTTACTCCGGAAGCTGTTCTTCCCATAGGCCTAACTTTCGCCTCGTTAAATCGAATTGCTCGACCCGATTTTAAAGCCATTAAGACTTCATGTTTACCTCCAGTTAATTTTACTTCAAGTAATTCATCTCCTTCTCGAATACCAATTGCATTAATACCATTGGTGCGTGGTCTAGAATAAGCTTCTAATTTAGTTTTCTTAATTACACCTTTCTTCGTACACATTATAATGTAATGTCTATCAACCAAATCGCCAATGTTTTCCGCTAATTCATTGTCAACATCCTCTTGGGTAGCTGGTCGCTTAATATAATCTTCAGATTTCACATCTCCTACATTGATATAAGCTTTCACTTTATCATCTTGTTCAATGTTTATTAAGTTTTGGATAGCTCTTCCTTTTGTTGCTTTCGCTCCTTCTGGAACTTCAAATACACGCATCCAAAAACACTTTCCTTTTTCGGTAAATACTAGTAAATAATTGTGATTGGTTGCTACAAAAAGATGTTCTAAGAAATCTTTATCCCTTGTAGTGGATCCTTTTGAACCAACTCCTCCTCTATTCTGAACTTTGTATTCGTCTAAGTTGGTTCGTTTGATATAACCTGCATGGCTAATTGTAATAACAACTTCGTTGTCTGGAATTAAATCCTCAATACGCATTTCATTTGCTGAGTATTCAATAACTGATCTTCTTTCGTCACCGTATTTATCTCTAATAACTGTCATCTCATCTTTGATGATCTGCATTCTTCTAGATTCATTGTCTAGAATATCTTTTAAATCACTTATCAATTTCATGATCTCATCATACTCCCCTCTTAACTTGTCTTGTTCAAGACCCGTTAATTGCCTTAATCGCATTTCAACGATTGCTTTGGACTGAATTTCAGATAATTTAAAACGAGCAATTAAGTTTTCTCTTGCATCATCCGCATTTTTCGAAGCTCGAATAATCTTGATTACCTCATCAATATTATCTGATGCAATAATTAATCCTTCTAAAATATGCGCTCTTTCTTCTGCTTTTCTTAATTCGTATGTTGTTCTTCGAACAATTACTTCATGTCTGTGTTCCACAAAGTGATGAATCATATCTTTTAGATTCAATACTTCCGGACGCCCCTTAACTAAAGCAATATTATTAATAGAAAAAGAAGTTTGCAATGCGGTGTACTTGAATAATTTATTCAATACAACATTTGGAATAGCATCTCTTTTCAATTCATAAACGATACGCATACCGTTTCTATCCGATTCATCCCTCAATTCAGAAATCCCACTAATTTTACCTTCATGAACCAATCCAGCTGTTTTCTGAATCATATCAGCCTTATTGACTTGATAAGGAATCTCTGTAACGATAATTGCTTCTCTACCTTCACGAATTTCTTCGATCGAAGCTTTCGCTCGCATTACAACTCTACCTTTTCCTGTATGGAATGCATCTCTTACGCCTTCGTAACCATAAATAGTTCCTCCAGTTGGAAAATCCGGAGCCTTAACATACTGCATTAAACCATCAATATCTATATCTCTGTTATCAATGTAAGCAATAATACCATCAACAACCTCAGTAAGATTGTGTGGCGCCATGTTAGTCGCCATACCAACGGCAATACCAGAAGCACCGTTTACTAATAGCGCAGGTATCCTTGTAGGAAGAACCGTAGGCTCCATCAATGAATCATCAAAATTAGCGGTAAAATCTACTGTTTCTTTATCTAAATCGCTCAACATTTCTTCTGCTGCCTTTTGAAGTCTCGCCTCAGTATAACGCATCGCAGCAGGACTATCACCATCCACGGACCCAAAGTTACCTTGTCCATCGACTAAAGGATAGCGTAAAGACCAAAATTGAGCCATACGAACCATTGCGTCATAAACAGATGAATCCCCGTGTGGGTGATACTTTCCTAAGACCTCACCAACAATACGTGCAGATTTCTTATGACTTCCACTCGCTCTTATTCCTAAATCTAACATTCCATAAAGCACCCTTCTGTGAACCGGCTTTAACCCATCTCTCACATCTGGTAAGGCTCTCGAAACTATAACTGACATCGAATAATCGATGTAGGCCGTCTTCATTTCTTCTTCAATACTAACGGGAATAATTTTCTCTCCTTTTTCTTCTTCTGACATATATTTTCTTTAATCTAAAAATTCAAATTAATTTAACCCAAAACCACCCTAATAATACTAAAAACACCTACATTGATGGATAGGAATGAAGTTGGCTTAATACGCTTCGAAAATAATCAATACTTAATTCATAGAAGCATAAAAACGATCGCTACTTGCTAACAAAATTCTGTGAAAAATAAGCTAATTGTTGACAATTATTTTCCAATTGATTTTTTTATCTTTAAAATGTTCTTTTTTGTATAACTCTTTATAAAAAAATACAAATATTTGGTGTTATTTTTGTAACTCTGCATTCACTGATAGAGATGAATCAAATTTAAATTAAAGATAGATAGATATGGAAGCGAAGTTTTCTCCACGAGTAAAAGATGTAATAAGTTTCAGTAGAGAGGAAGCTTTGCGACTTGGGCATGACTATATTGGTGTTGAACATTTGCTGCTTGGAATAATAAGAGAAGGTGAAGGTATTGCTGTTAAAATTATTGAAAACTCTAATGTCGACTTAAAGGAACTAAGGAAAGTTTTGGAAAGTAATTTAGAAAGTGGAAATAGTAAACAGGTAGATACGAATAACATCCCACTAATCAAACAAGCTGAGAAGGTGTTGAAAATCACCTATTTGGAAGCGAAGTTATTTAAGAGCAACATGATCGGTACTGAGCATTTATTACTATCTATCCTGAAAGAAGAAGACAATGTTGCTGCTCAAACATTAAATAAATTTAAAATAGACTACACACTCGTAAAAGACGAATTGGAACTAATGATGGAACAAGGATATCAAAACCCAAAAGCAGAACTACCAGGAAGCACTGATGACGATGAACGTGAAGAAAATTTTTCCTCAGGAAGTTCTTCAAGAAAGCCTTCTGACTCAAAATCTAAGACACCCGTTTTAGATAATTTCGGAAGAGATTTAACAAAGTTTGCGGAAGAAGGAAAATTAGACCCAATAGTTGGTCGTAAAGCTGAGATAGAAAGAGTATCACAAATTTTAAGCAGAAGAAAGAAAAACAACCCCATACTTATTGGTGAGCCCGGAGTCGGCAAATCTGCGATTGCTGAGGGACTGGCTCTTAGAATTGTCCAAAGAAAAGTATCGCGCGTTTTATTTAATAAAAGAATTGTCTCTCTTGACTTAGCATCTTTAGTTGCTGGAACAAAATACAGAGGGCAGTTTGAAGAGAGAATGAAAGCAGTGATGAATGAACTAGAGAAGTCTCCAGAAATTGTTCTTTTTATTGATGAAATTCATACTATTATTGGCGCTGGCGGAGCCTCTGGAAGTCTAGATGCCTCTAATATGTTTAAGCCAGCTTTAGCAAGGGGAGAACTACAATGTATTGGTGCTACTACTTTAGATGAATATAGACAATACATTGAAAAAGATGGGGCCTTAGAAAGAAGGTTTCAAAAAGTATTAGTTGAACCAACTAATATTGATGAAACTATTACAATTCTAAACAATATAAAAGACAAATACGAAGATCACCATAATGTTGATTACACGGACGATGCAATAGAAGCTTGTGTTAAGTTAACCGCTCGCTATATTACTGACAGACACTTACCGGACAAAGCAATAGATGCTTTAGATGAAGTCGGCTCAAGAGTCCATATTACGAACCTTAATGTTCCGAAGGATATAATTGAGATTGAGAGTAAACTGGATGAAATAAAAGAAGAGAAAAATCAAGTTGTTAGAAGTCAACAATACGAAGAAGCTGCTCGATTAAGAGATACTGAAAGAAAATTAAATAACGAATTAGATGCAGCAAAGAAAAAATGGGAAGAGCACAGTAAGTCTCATAAGGAAACCGTAACTGAAGAGCACGTTGCAGAAGTTGTAGCCATGATGACGGGGATCCCTGTGCAGAGAGTAGCTGAAAAAGAAAGCGGCCGCTTAATCAAAATGGGAGAAGCTATACAAGGTTCGGTTATTGGACAAGACGAAGCAATTAAAAAAGTAGTTAAAGCTATTCAGCGTAACAGAGCAGGATTAAAAGATCCAAATAAGCCAATTGGAACATTTATCTTTTTAGGACCAACAGGTGTTGGGAAAACCCAGTTATGTAAAGTGTTGGCTAAAAACATGTTTGATAGTGAAGAAGCACTAATCAGAATTGACATGAGTGAATACATGGAGAAGTTTGCTGTTTCTAGGTTGATTGGAGCACCTCCGGGCTATGTTGGATATGAAGAAGGTGGTCAACTGACTGAAAAAGTAAGAAGAAAGCCGTATTCCATCATATTATTAGATGAAATAGAAAAAGCGCATCCAGATGTGTTTAATCTATTATTGCAAGCACTAGACGATGGTCAGTTAACGGATAGTTTGGGAAGAAAAATTGATTTCCGAAACACTATTATAATTATGACATCTAATATTGGATCAAGGCAATTACAAGATTTTGGAACGGGTGTTGGATTTGGAACTAGAGCGCAAGAAGAAAGCAAAGATGACAATCAGAAATTTGTTATTCAAACCGCTTTAAAGAAAGCGTTTGCTCCTGAATTTTTGAATCGAATTGATGATGTTGTATTGTTCAATTCATTAACAAGGGAAGATATTCACCTAATAATTGACATAGAGCTTAAAAGGTTATTTGTAAGAGTCAAAGAACTTGGGTTTTCTATTGAATTATCTGAAAAAGCAAAAGATTATATTGCTGACAAAGGTTTTGATGCTAAATATGGAGCAAGACCCCTGAAAAGAGCAATTCAAAAATACCTGGAAGACCCTTTAGCTGAAGAGATAATACAATCCAACCTAAGTGAGGGAGACATTATAAATGTTGACTTAGATGTAAAAACGAGTGAAATCTTGATTAAAACAGGAAAGAAGCAGAAATCAACCAAGAAAAAAAAGGAAGATGAATCTACGTCTTCAGAAGAAAAATAAACCTATCTAACAAATAAAAAACGCCTCTAATCAGAGGCGTTTTTTATATTCTGTAGAAGCACAATACTCAATACTGAAACCCTATTAACAACACATCGTCCATTTGAAGTATATCACCTTTCCAACTTTCAAAAAAAGATTCAATCTCTTTCGCTTGTTTTGATATATCTAATTGGGAAACCTGATCTAATAGTTCGTTTAATTTGAGGACTTTCATTTTCCTTTTGTTAGGACCGCCAAATTGATCGGCATACCCATCACTAAACATATAGACGAAATCATCTTTCATCAAATCATATTCCCTCGTCTTAAAAACCTTATTTTTCACAATAGTTCCTCCTAGGGAAAAGCGATCTCCTTTTATAATATGTTGCTTACCTTTTCGGTAAACATATATTGGACGCATTGCTCCAGCAGTATACATCTTATTAGAATCCACATCAACCAAACAAAGGGATATATCCATACCATCTTTGTTAGATTCAAAATCATCATTTTGTCGAAGAATTTCCTTTAAACTATTATCCATATCCTTCAATATTTCTCCAGGATCTAGTATGTTTTTCAAAACACAAGCTTCATTCAACAGCATCATTCCAATCATACTCATAAAAGCCCCAGGAACACCATGACCAGTGCAATCAGCACACACTATTAAATGAAGGTTATTAAACTTTCTCGCCCAATAAAAATCACCGCTAACAATATCCTTTGGTTTATAAACCACAAAGTTTTTCGGAAACATCTTATCAAACTCATCGTCTTCCGGTAAAATTGCTGTTTGAATTCGTTTAGCATAATTAATACTATCCGTTAAGTCTTTATTTATCTCCTCAATCTCTTCTTTTTGATTAACAACCTCTTTTGTTCTTAAAGCCAATTGATACTCTAATTCTTTTTGATAACGTAAATGGCTGCGCTCTCTCATTTTTATAATAAATACCACAATAAAAATCATCATAATTCCTAACGCAATGATGAACCACCACTCTTTCCAAAACGGCTTTGCTATACTAATCTTAATTGTTATAGTATCGCCAACTATTCCATCTGCATTAAATGATCTCGCTTTAAAAGTATATTCTCCATCATACACCTTATGGTATTTAGCTATATTAATAACCGAATTCTCCGACCATTTACTTTGGTGTCCCTCCAGCATAAATTGATACGTAACCATTTCTGATTTTTTTAAACTAACTCCTTTAAAACCTATAAAGACATCATACTCTCCATATGGCAAGATTATATCCTGATTTGGATCATACTCTATTTCATTTATTGTAATTGTAGAAAAACTTGTTAAAGGAGGAACCCTGTTTTGCTTATCTTCAGTTGCATTATAAAGAACCGCTCCATTTTCCGAACCAAACCAAAGCTGATTATTAAATTTAGATATTGAATTCCTTAAAAACCTTTTGCTTATTCCATGTTTGGCACCATAAAGTTCAATCCTAAAGTCTTTAGATTCAATGTCAAAAACTACTCTACTAAGACCGCCGTTATGAACAACCCAAACTCTTCCTTTTTCATCTTGTTCAATTCCGTAGCAATAATTAGATGCTAAGCCATCAAGAACAGATATATTGAGTATTTTTTCCCCAACTCTATAGACGCCATTATCCGAAGTACTGATCCAAATAGCACCATCGCTGGATTCAATTAATTTATTTACAGTAACAATATCATATTCCGGTGTTAACCTTATTTTTTCGAAAATACCATCATTAAACTTATTTAAAAACGCACTTCTAGTGCCGATAAAAACATCTCCCGTTTTTGTTATTAAAATATCTCCCACAGAATTATGAGAAAGGCCAGAAGAAACATCATAACTTACAATGCCCTCTGTTTTTACGTTCATCTTATAAACACCATTTAAAGTGCCGATCCAAAGCTGATTTTCGTGTGACGTTAAGCTTGTTATTGTCAATGATAAATCATCTCCTGAAAGCAAAATTTCTTTAAACGAATTTGTCTCGGGAACGTATCGATAAACTCCTCTATGCTCTGTTCCTATAAAAAGAGTTGAGTCTTCAGTAAAATGCATCGCTGAAATTGCTTCAATAGGCAAACCATTTTCTTCATTAAAATGTTTTAGTTCTTTTAGTGTATGTTTATTCCGAACAGATATTAAACCTGTATTTGCAACCCAAACTTCATTCTCGTTTACTAAGATACTCCTCACCTTAAAAGCTATTTTAGGGTTAGCGAAATATAAAGTAAATAAATTATCTCTTTTTGCTGCAAGTCCCTCTCCAAAAGTTCCTATCCATAAGGTGCCTTCACGATCAATAAACATTGTGTTAACGGCATCTGTTCTTAATCCACTTTTTGAATGATAGCTTTCCAAAACCAAAAACTCCTTATTATTCCATTTACATTTTAGCAATCCCGAACGCAGAGTACTAATCCAGATAGCATCTCCAAACTCTTTAACATCTCTAATTAATATGTCGTCTTCAAAATTTGAAAATTCAATTTTAGAAGTTAAAAAAACATCATTCTCCTTCTCTATCAAATACAAACCAGAAGCAAAAGTCGATACAACAATCTTTCCGGATTCAACTTCGATAATTCCAGACACTTGATCTCCTGAAACACCACTAATACCTTGAACTTTACTAAGGATACCTCCTTCTTTATAGTACTTATAAACATCAACTCCAGCATCTGTTCCTACGAAAAAATACCCATCTTTAGTAATCGTGAATGAATATATATGTTGTTCTTCAAACTGATTATTGAAAAATTCACATTTTCCTTTTTCATTCACATTAAAAAGCCCAAAATCTTTTGCTGAGAACCAAATCAATCCGTTTTCGTCTTGGTCAATGTCATTTATTACACTATTAATACCTGCTCCTGGATGGACTAAATCAAAACTAACTCCATCAAATATACTAACTCCCCCAGCTTGGTGGCCATACCAAATATTACCTGCATCATCTTTGAAACTAGCAGAAATGAAATTTTCAGCTAAGTGATCATCGGTATAATACATTTCAAAATTTTCGCCATCAAACACCCCCACACCTTCACCAGTGCCTACAAGTAAACTCCCATTATCCGCTTGGTTTATTGTATAAACAAAAGGATTATTCAACCCAAAATTTTGGTCAAATTGGTCCAGTTTATACTGTTGTGATTTTAGCAAGAAACCATAGTCTTGCGCTTGAGAAAACACAGTCGTTATTAATAATAAAATAAATGTTACTCCTCTTTGCATTCTATGATTGATATCCAGCTTCACTTTAAAACAGTCATACTAGATTATTCGAAATATAATGAATCGATGACAATAAATAGAATGTTTTGAGAATTATTTTGAATATCTTAATAATCCAGAATTTGATGTGAAAATGATAAAAAGAATTACTAAAAAGCATCTACTTCAATAAGCTTAAATGAAATATCAATCATATTTGCATAATCTTCCCCAACTTCTTCCATTTCAACATCATCACTTTCATAATACCAGTGAACCTTGGCCCCTGTTACTTTAGATAATATTTTAAACATGTCCAGCAAAACAACCGAACTACTTGTATTGAAATACTCTAACTTAAGAATTAATGTTGTCTCTGGCAATGGGCTCAATGCATATTCATTTATCCAAGAAATAAGAGTACGATAAAAATCAACAGTGTTTTCTGGAATGGAAATTCCCGCTATAAGCATAAACCCGGTCTGCGCATTAAAATCGACTCTAGGAGTTTTAGATGTTTGCTCTATAAATATATTATCCATTCCTTAAATTAAAAATTACATCCATTAAAACGAGTAAGCTCAAAATTTAGGTTCTAATATAAGTTATATTTTTAATAATTAATTAATTGAGTAATCTTTGTTGTTATTTTTGTGAAACACTAATTACTTAGACGCATGTCAAAAATTACTATTCAAAACATAAAAGAACTAGTTGGAATATCATATTCCGGTATTTTACTGAAAAAAGGAGCAGAAATGAACCAACTTTCTACTATTAAAAATGCCTTTGTAATTATTGAAAATGGATTGATTAAATCATTTGGAAAAATGACTGATTTAACTTCAATAGAAAATGATACTTTCACTGTTATTGACGCCAAAAACAAACTAGTATTCCCAAGTTGGTGCGATTCACATACACACCTTGTTTTTGCAGCTCCCAGAGACGAGGAATTTGTTGATCGAATTAATGGATTAACATATGAAGAAATTGCACTAAAAGGAGGCGGTATTTTAAATTCTGCTGAAAAACTTCAAGAGACTTCAGAAGACGAATTATACGACTCTGCAATGATTAGAATTCATGAAATCATAAAATTAGGAACAGGGGCCCTTGAGGTAAAAAGTGGCTACGGTTTAACGGTTGAAGCAGAATTAAAAATGCTCCGTGTCATTAAAAGAATGAAACAAAATTCGCCATTAACAATAAAGGCAAATTTCCTTGGAGCACATGCAATACCAAAAGAATATAAAAACAATAGACACAAGTATATAGATTTGATAATCAATGAAATGATACCGATTATAAAAAGCGAAGGTTTAGCTGAATACATAGATGTGTTTTGCGAGACTAATTATTACACACCAGAAGAAACTGACCGCATATTAAAGGCCGGAATAGCAATCGGACTAACACCTAAAATTCACGTAAATCAATTTACCACAATAGGAGGAATTCAGACTGGGATTAACAATAATGCGCTTTCCGTTGACCATCTAGAAGTCTTAAATAAAGAAGATTTTAAAGCTCTAAAAAAATCCGAAACGATGCCAACTCTGCTACCTTCCTGTTCTTTCTTTTTAGGGATCCCGTATGCGCCTGCAAAGGAATTAATTGAAAACAATTTACCTATAGCTTTAGCAAGTGATTACAACCCTGGCTCTACACCATCTGGAAACATGAATTTTGTTGTCTCCTTAGCTTGCATTAAAATGAAATTGACACCAGAACAAGCTATTAATGCAGCAACAATAAATTCTGCTTACGCAATGGGAGTAAGCGACAAATTAGGCAGTATAGAAATTGGAAAAAAAGCGAATCTTTTTATCACCAAAGAAATAAACTCTTATGCCTTTTTACCCTACAGCTTTGGCAGTAATCTGATTGAGACAGTTATTTTAAATGGAGAAGTTCAGTAAAAAATCCTAGCATGCGTATTGGTAAGCTAGGCTTAATACAATATAGTTTTATTCTTCTACGAGTAGTATTCTTTTAAGAATGCAGAAACGTTTTTATCGATTCTACTCATAACATCTCCACTGACATCTTTATTAAAAGATTCTCCCGAAACTTTTTCAAACAACTCAATGTATCTGTTAGATACAGAACTCACAAACTCAGCAGTCATTTCTGGAACTTGCTGACCTTCCTTACCTTGAAAACCACCTGCCATTAACCATTCTCTTACAAACTCTTTAGAAAGCTGCTTTTGAGCTTCACCCGAATCTTGCCTTTCTTGATAACCATCAGCATAGAAATAACGAGATGAATCTGGTGTATGAATTTCATCAATCAAGTAGATTTTACCTTCTTTTCTCCCAAATTCATATTTAGTATCCACTAAAATCAACCCCTGTTCTGCAGCAATTTCGGTTCCTCTTTGAAATATAGCCCTAGTATACTTTTCTAACTTAACATACTCATCTTCAGCAACAATTCCTCGTGATAGAATCTCTTCTCTAGAAATATCTTCATCATGGTCTCCAAAATCAGCTTTTGTAGAGGGTGTTAGAATTGGCTCAGGGAACTTTTGGTGTTCCTTCATTCCATCTGGCATTTGAACACCGCACAATACTCTTTCTCCATTTTTGTAGGTTCTCCAAGCATGACCAGTTAAATAACCTCTGATAACCATTTCAACCTTATATGGCTCACAGTTGTGTCCAATAGTTACGTTCGGATCTGGAGTTGAAATAACCCAGTTCGGAACGATATCTTCTGTCTCTTTTAAAAATTTCGCAGCCAACTGATTTAATACTTGCCCTTTGTAAGGTATTCCTTCCGGCAACACCACATCAAATGCTGATATTCTATCACTTACTATCATCACCATCAAATCATCATTGACATTATAGACATCTCTTACTTTTCCGTGATAAACGTTTTTTTGACCTTCGAAATTAAAATCCGTACTTGTAATTGCTTCCATATTTTGTTGTGCTGTTTCCATTATAGCGTTTTGTTTTTATATTAAGCACCATTCCAAAAGTATTACGTTTTTCTCAACTCAAAACTCAATACAGCATACTTAATACTTTATTCTTTTATTTTATTCTTCTTTTTTAAATGCATTTATTATTCTAGTCACCAACTTATGTCTTATTACATCTTTATCATCAAGATGCACAAAGCCAATTCCTTTTACGGAATCCAAAACTTCAATTGCTTTTTTCAATCCAGACTTTTGATGCCCGGGTAAATCTATTTGACTTACATCTCCAGTAACAACAAATTTCGCAGTTTTACCCATTCTCGTGAGAAACATTTTCATTTGACCTTCTGTTGTATTTTGACCTTCATCCAAAATCACAAAAGCTTTATCTAACGTTCTACCTCTCATAAAAGCAAGCGGAGCAATCTGAATAACTCCCTCTTCTAAATATTCAGCTAATTTCTCAGCAGGAATCATATCTTGTAATGCATCATAAAGAGGTCGCATATACGGGTCTAGTTTTTCTTTTAAATCGCCTGGCAAAAACCCTAAGTTTTCTCCAGCTTCTACGGCTGGTCTAGTTAAAATAATTCTACGAACCTCTTTATTTTTAAGAGCTCTCACTGCCAAGGCCACAGCTGTATATGTTTTTCCAGTACCTGCAGGACCTATAGCAAAAAGCATGTCATTATCCTCCAGAACATCAACCATTTTTCGTTGATTAACAGTACGCGCTTTTACATGCCTTCCTCTATTTCCATGAACGATAATATCATCTCCTTTAGAACTACCCCCAACACTGCCTAATTTACCCCCTAAAACATTCTTTATATTGTTCTCCGTCAAATCATTGTACTTTTCAAAATGTTGAATCAAAAGATTTATTGCTTCAGAAAACTCGTCAAGCAATACCTTTTCCCCTAAAACTTTTAAATTAGCTCCTCGCGCAACTACTTTAAGTTTAGGAAAAAAAGACTTAATCAACTTAAGTTTCACTTCGTTTACTCCAAATAATTCAAGAGGATTAATACCAGATATTTCAATAATTTTCTCGTGCAATGTTTCTTTATTAATTCAGCTTTCAAAAGTAATACAATCCAAAGTTATAATTTGCTTATTTTTATTCAATGAAATCATTACTTTTGAACAGTTTGTTTATTTCATAGTATGAGAATTATTACACTAACAACTGACATGGGCCTCAAAGACTATTATGTAGCCTCTGTCAAAGGCGCTATATTGAGTGAATTGTCGGATGCTAACATTATTGATATAAGTCACCAGATTGCTTCATTCGATATTGCTCAAGCCTCTTTTGTAATAAAAAATTGTTATAACGACTTTCCAAAAGGAACTATCCATATTATCAGTATAAGCCCAGGTAATAGTCCCGATACAAAACATTTATTGGTAGAAAACTTTGGACATTACTTTATCGGAGCTGACAATGGTATTTTTTCATTATTATTTGACAAATTGCCTGATAATATTTTCGAAATAACCATACGAGAAGAAGAAAACACACAATGTTTTCCTACAAAAAATGTATTTGCAAAAGCAGCTTGTCACATTGCTCGAGGAGGTACTCCTGAAATTATTGGAAAAAGGACCACAGAAATTAAAAAACGGCAACTTTTTAGGGCTACAGTTGAAAATCACGTAATAAAAGGAACAGTTGCCTACATTGATGGCTACGGAAATATAATAACCAATATCTCAAAAAATATTTTTCAAGAAGTCGCAAAGGGACGAGAATTTAGGATTTATTTAACCCGCGCAGGTTATATGATAACTAAAATTCACCAACAATATAGTGATGTTCCAGAAGGTGAGAAAATTGCAATTTTTAGTAGCTCAGGGAACTTAGAAATTGCAATCAATAAAGGAGTGGAAGGTTCTGGAGGTGGCGCCAACAAGCTTTTTGGATTAAAAATGAATGATACTATTACTATTGAATTCAAAGAAGCAGAGAACAAAACGCAAAACCTAACTGACAATCATGATTACTCGAATAGTTAAACTTACGATTTCTCCTTCTAAAAAAGAAGATTTCAAATCCATTTTCATTACAAACAAAGAGCATATTAGAAACTCTGAAGGTTGTTTACATGTAGAACTTCTTCAAGACAAAAAATACGACAATGTGTTTTTTACTTATAGTAAATGGAAAGGGGAAGAGTTTGTTGAAAAATACCGAAAATCAGAACTTTTCAGGGGTGTTTGGAAAAAAACCAAAGCTTGCTTTTGCGCTCCACCTGAGGCATGGAGTGTAGATGAACTATTTAGCTCATAAATTACTTTATTAATTTTGCTTCTATCCGGTCTAATCTCTCAGCAATCTCCTGGAGTTTATTCAATATAAGAATATGTGTTTTTTTAGCATCAATTCCTACCGGACTCTTATCACTGTGTATGACTTTCGCAATTTCATCGTAAACTTCTCTCTTTACATCGTATTTCATAAGTCTTTTCTTTAAATCATTCAAACATATCGCTCTTTTCAAAGGAATATGCATTGAAGGTTCCTGTCGCCGTTGCAACAAGCTCGTTGTTTTGATTGTATATTTTACCTTCAGCAAGTAATATCCTTTTTCCTTTCCGCAGCACTTGGCCAATACCTTTCAATTCGTCTCCAAGAAATACAGTTGTTAAATAGTTAATTTTAAACTCGATAGTCGAAACAACTTTATTTTCAGCTTCCACCGCAGAAAGAGCAGCAACCCCAAGAACACCATCCATAAATCCAGCCATTGCGCCTCCATGCATAGCAGTTGGTGTAGCTAAATGCGATTCTTTTACGATCATATTATATTCAATATGACCAGGTGCAACTACTTTATGATCCATATCGAAGAAACGGCCAAAGTTGTTGTATTTATTATATAAATCTAGAATATCCATTACACCACTATTAAAGAACAAAGAAACAACAATAAGGCAAACAATTATCTTTTAACAATGTAATCTCATTAAATCAATGAATTCAGCATCGAAATCAAGATTATTTCTGCGCAATATTTCTACATTTGCAGACTTAATTTTTTTAACATGATAAAAATAACTTTACCGGACAACAGTGTAAGAGAATATGAAAGTGGAACAACTTCATGGGAGGTCGCAAAAAGTATTAGCGAAGGATTGGCTAGAAATGTACTTGCAGCCAAAGTAAATGGAGAAGTTTGGGATTTAACCCGACCGCTTTTTACGGATTCTTCGGTAAGCCTTTTATCGTTTAAGGACAAAGACGGAAAAGCTACAATGTGGCATAGTTCTGCACACCTTATGGCTGAGGCTATTGAGTTTCATTACCCTGGTGTAAAATTAGCTATTGGACCTAATATAGAGAATGGCTTTTATTACGACGTCGACTTTATGAATTATGAGTTTAATGATAGTGATTTAAAAAAAATTGAGGAAAAAATAATCGAACTTGCCCGGACTAAAAGTGAGTTTATTCGAAAAGAAATTTCTAAAGCGGATGCTATAAAATATTTCACAGAAAAAGACGACGAATATAAGCTTGAATTACTTGAAGGATTAGAAGATGGAAGTATTACTTTCTATACGCAAGGTGGCTTTACTGATTTATGCAGAGGACCGCATATTCCAAATACTGGATATATCAAAGCTGTTAAGTTACTTTCCATTGCTGGAGCCTACTGGCGAGGTGATGAAAAGAGAAAACAATTGACGCGTATTTATGGAATTACCTTTCAAAAAAACAAAGAATTAGTTGCTCACCTTGAGATGCTTGAAGAAGCAAAAAAGAGAGATCACAGAAAATTAGGGAAAGAACTAGAACTATTTGCATTTTCACCTCGCGTTGGTATGGGACTTCCTTTATGGCTGCCTAAAGGTGCGGCTTTAAGAGAACGTTTGATCAACTTCATGAAAGAAGCCCAGGTTAAATCAGGTTATTCACCAGTTGTTACACCGCACATTGGACATAAAGACCTCTATGTTTGCTCTGGACATTATGAAAAATATGGAGAAGATAGTTTTCAATCAATAAAAACACCACATGAAAATGAAGAGTTTTTATTAAAGCCAATGAACTGCCCACATCATTGTGAAATTTATAAAACTTCTCCTAAATCATATAAAGATTTACCTTTACGATTGGCGGAATTTGGCACAGTATATCGCTACGAACAAAGTGGAGAACTTCATGGCTTAACGCGTGTTAGAGGATTCACACAAGATGATGCACATATATTTTGCCGTCCTGACCAAGTTGAAGAGGAGTTTAAAAAAGTGATTGAGTTGGTAATGTATACATTTAATGCACTTGATTTTGATGACTACACAGCACAAATTTCATTAAGAGATCCTAATAATAATGAAAAGTACATTGGAAGTGATGAAAACTGGGAAAAGGCTGAAGCTTCAATAATCAAGGCATCTGAAGAAATGGGACTAGACACCGTTTTAGAATATGGTGAAGCTGCATTCTATGGGCCAAAGCTTGACTTTATGGTAAAAGATGCTTTAGGTAGAAGCTGGCAATTAGGTACCATACAAGTTGATTATAATTTACCTGAGCGTTTTGAATTAGAATATGTTGGTTCTGACAACCAAAAACACAGACCAGTAATGATACATAGAGCTCCTTTTGGATCTCTTGAAAGATTCATTGCTGTATTGATTGAACACACAGCTGGAAAGTTTCCTTTGTGGTTAAATCCTGAGCAGGTTACGGTGCTTCCAATTAGTGAGAAATACAATGATTATGCAAAGGAAGTTTTTAATTCGTTAAATAATTACGATATTCGCGGACTTGTTGACGAAAGGTACGAGAAAATCGGCAAAAAAATACGAGATGCTGAAATGCTAAAAATACCGTATATGTTGATTGTTGGAGAGAACGAGATGAATGAAAAGAAGGTTTCTGTCAGAAAACAAGGAGAAGGTGATTTAGGCGTATTTTCGTTAGAAGAGTTCGCTGAAATCGTTCAAAAAGAAATAAATGAAAAATTAGTTCAGTTTTCTGAATAATTTTTAGAGTAAGTATAATTAAATATTTAGCACTATTAGACCTAAAAAAAATAACAGAGGAAGAAGAGTCTTTAAAGAGGACGCTCACAAAATAAACGACAAAATTCTTTCGAGAGAAGTTCGGGTTGTAGGAGATGGAATTGAGTCGGCAGTTTATCCGATTTCAGAAGCACTTGCATTAGCAACTGCCCAGGATTTAGATTTAGTTGAGATATCACCTAAAGCAGTTCCTCCTGTTTGTAAAATAATAGATTACAAAAAGTTTCTTTACGAACAAAAACGTAAAGAAAAGGAACTGAAAAAGAATCAGAGTAAAGTTGTCGTTAAAGAAATCCGTTATGGACCTAATACTGATGATCATGATTTTGATTTTAAATTAAAACATGCCAGAGCTTTCCTTTCGGAAGGAGCTAAAGTTAAAGCATATGTTTTCTTTAAAGGAAGAACTATCGTATTTAAGGATAGAGGTGAAATACTCTTATTAAAGTTAGCTCAAGAGATTGATGACTTAGGGGTAGTGGAGCAAATGCCGCAGCTAATGGGTAAAAGGATGATTATGATGATCAATCCTAAGAAAAAATAAAATAAGTAAGTAATAACTATATAAAAAAGAAGCAAAATGCCAAAAATGAAAACTAAATCTAGTGCCAAGAAACGTTTTAAATTGACGGGCTCTGGAAAAATCAAAAGAAAGCACGCTTTTAAAAGTCACATCTTGACGAAAAAATCTAAAAAACGTAAGAGAAATCTTACAAAAGCAGGATTGGTTCATAAATCAGATGTAGCCCACATAAAGACGCAGCTTTGTGCTTAGAAACACTAAGTCGGTTTAATTAATTAAATGTTTAACCAAGTAATTAGTAAAAAACAAAGAGAGCTTAAATAGCCACTAATTATTAAAAAACTAGAAAAATGCCAAGATCAGTAAACAGCGTAGCCGCGAAGGCCCGAAGAAAAAAGATATTAAAACAAGCCAAAGGATACTTTGGTAGAAGAAAAAACGTTCACACAGTTGCTAAAAACGCAGTTGATAGAGGACTTACTTTTGCTTATAGAGACAGAAAGCAAAACAAAAGAAATTTCCGTTCATTATGGATTACAAGAATTAACGCAGGTGCTAGAGAGTACGGAATGAGTTATTCTGAATTCATTGGAAAAGTGAATAAAAATGGAATTTCATTAAACAGAAAAGTATTGGCTGATTTAGCAATGAATCACCCGGATGCTTTTAAAGCTGTTGTCGATAAAGTAAAATAAATACTTTGTTATTACTTATTAGAAAAAGGAGAAACGTTTGTTTCTCCTTTTTTGTTTTATGACCGTTTATCATATATTATTAAATTCTTGTTTTTAAAAATTTAATTTAGGGAAATTAAAGCAACATAATTGAGCTCTACAATCCTGGAAATAAATAAACTATCTAAAAAGTATAAAGATGTACTTGCTTTAGACAGACTGAATTTAAAAGTGGAAAAAGGAACTGTCTTTGGTCTGCTTGGACCAAACGGAAGTGGTAAAACAACCACACTTGGTATTTTACTAGGAGTTTTAAGACAATCTTCAGGAAGTTATTCTTGGTTTGAAAATGGAGATGCAACCGGAAACAGATTAAGAATAGGTGCATTATTAGAAACACCAAATTTCTACCCTTACTTAACAGCCATTCAAAATTTGAAAATTGTTGCAAAAATTAAAAAAATAGACAATCCAATTGATAGAATTGAATCGGTTTTAAAGATCGTTAATTTATACGATAGAAGAAATTCAAATTTCAAAACCTATTCATTAGGAATGAAACAACGGCTTGCTATTGCTGGCGCATTGTTAAACGATCCTGAGGTTTTGGTTTTAGATGAACCTACAAACGGCTTAGACCCGCAAGGAATAGCCGAAATACGAGAATTGATCATTAAAATAGCAAAAGAGGGCAAGACGATTATTATTGCTTCACATATTTTAGATGAAATAGAAAAAGTATGTACGCATGTTGCTATTCTTAAATTTGGAGATTTAATAAGACAAGGGACCATAAAAGAGATAATTGGAGGTGAAAATTTTGTAATTATAGCTGCCAATGATATGACCTTAATAAAAACAGTAATCGATGAAAACGCTCAAATGGAGGTTTCTAAATCTGCTGACACTGAAATAACAATTAAGGTAACTAAAGAAATGACCACAGAAATGATAAATCAATATTTCTTTGATAAAGGAGTTGTACTGTCAAAATTAAAATCTCATTCGGAGAGTTTAGAAAAACAGTTCTTAGAGATTATTAAATAATGCTACACCTATTAGGCATAGAATATAGTAAAGTAAAGAATTACACTACTTTTTGGGTGATGCTTATCATTTATGCTACTCTTATTCCCTTAATTATTTGGGGAATTTCCGCATTCCATTTCGGACAAGAAGGAACACCTATGTATTGGGAAGGATCTTCCGTATTTAAATTCCCTGTTGTATGGAATGGCGTGACCTGGGTTGCAAGTTGGTTTAATCTATTGCTTGGTATTTTGATTGTTTTAATTATTTGCAACGATTTCAACTATCGAACATTTAAACAAAATGTCATAGATGGCTTAAGCAAGCAACAAGTTATAGCTTCAAAATTTCTTTTTCTTATAGCACTAGCCATGGCGGTTACTCTATATACATTTATACTAGGAACAGTATTTGGATTTATTTTTTCGGATGGAGGCAATATGCTTGATGATATATATTACTTAGGGATTTATTTTATTCAAACCATTGGATATTTCACACTTGCCTTTCTTTTTTCAATTCTATTAAGAAAAACAGCTTTATCAATTATAATTTTCACACTTGCTATTATAGTTGTAAACCCATTAATGTCTTTGACAATATCATTAACTATAGGGGATAACTCTATTGTTCAGTTTTTACCTATTAATTCAATCTCTGAATTGACACCATTCCCACTTCAATGGTTAACGGCTATGGTTCAATCTAACCCTGATCCTGCGGCACAGTCAAAAGCAATGGAACAAGTTAACCTGATTATTTCTCAGCCAATAAGAACAGTTGTAGCAACAATATACATTGCTATATTTGTGTTTTTATCGAATTTGATATTAAAGAAAAGAGATCTTTAATCTAAAAATTATTTTTCAACCACTCAACAAAAATTCGATTCTGATTCATTCCTCCATGGAGTTGTCCAGTAAGCGTAATTAACTCATCCTTGCTAGTAAAGTGTTCTTTTAGTTTAAGAGATGACCCAAAATAAATAATTTCATCAGCATCTCCATGAAAAATAGAAATTGGGGATTTCACTTTTGGAATGAACTCATACGTTTTTAACTTATACTCTAAAAAGTAACTAGGTATGATAGGGTATTGATTATTCATCATATCAACCATACTGTAATATGGCGCAAGTAGAATCAAGTGCTTTGCATCAGATTTAGCAGCAAGCATAGACGCAGGGCCCGTTCCTATAGAATAGCCTAAAATAATGATATCGCTTTCGTTGTATTGCTTACGAAGGCTATCATAAGCTATTTCTACATCCGTGTAAAATTGATTTTGACTAATAATTTTGCCCTCACTCTTACCAAAACCTCTATAATCTAACACGAAACAATCATAACCTAATTTGGTATAAACATAAGCATCCTTTTCACATCTTGTAATGTCTCCAGCATTACCGTGCAAGTAAAACACAAGTCCTTTAGAATTATACGATTTAAACAATACTCCACTTAATTGCGTTCCATCCTGCCCAACTATAACTTTTTCTTCAAAATCAACATCGAAATCAAATTGATAATCTGCATTTAATTTAGTAGGGTGAAATAGAATACTCTCCTGCTGAAAATACAGGTATGAACATGCTGCAATATAAAGTGTAAGGGCCAATATAAATAACCACTTCCCTATTTTGACAACAATTTTCATAATCTATTCAAGCCTTCAATAGCTGGTTCATAATTCGTTTCAATTGAAAGAATATAATTATAAACCTCCTTAGCAGTTTGTTTATCACCTTTGACTTCATTTCCAAGCCCAAGGTTATACCAAGCTTGAATATATCTGGGATTTATATCAACAGCTTTTTGAAAGTTCTCTAATGCTTTATCAACTATTGTATCTTTGGTATACTGAACCATATCATCACGATAAATTCCAACATACGTATTTCCAATATTAAAATATGCTTCTTCAAAAGTAGAATCAATTTCCAACATTTTATAAAAATAAGCTCTGGCTTCCAAAGGCTTATTGGCAAAATGAAGATATAACCCTTTATTTCTAATAGCTTCCATGCTCTCAGGAAAAATTTCCAATGCAGCATCATAATACGTAAGCGCTAAATCATTTTTTTGTTGTGCATAAATCCACCCCAATTGAATCATAGCCGCATAATAATTAGCATCCATTTCTATGGCAGTCTGATAAGATGACTCAGCCAACTTCATGTTACCTAATGATTCGTAAATCTTACCTTTAACGTAGTAAGGACGAGGTAAATACTGATTCTCTTTCAATACTCTATTTACGTATACCATAGCCTTATCCGGCTCACTATATGCAGCCGTAAGTTCTGCCAATAATAATAATGCATCCGCATTAATCGAATCATATTCTAATGCATAATTTAAATAAATTTCAGCTTGATCTAATAGAGATATATCCCCTTTATACATAGCAGCTGCGTATTGTATGTCAGCTTTTGCATAATTCATAGCTGCTGATTCCGGAGCTAACTTTAATGCCCTATTAATATCATCAACCGCCATCTTAAACTTATAGTGATTTTTATAATACAACGCTCGTTTGTAATATCCATTTGGAGATTCTGGGTTCCCCAAAATTTGTTCTTCTAATACAGTTAAAGGGTTTACTACAATAGCATTATCAATAAAAGATTTAATTATTTTATCAAACTCTTTTTGGCTCATCTTACTTCCATAACCATATACCTCCCAAGACCCACCAGAAAGTTCATAATAAAAACGGTTTGCATGCTCACCTGTAAATTTAGGTTCAATAATTAACTCACCCGTGCTATAGCCATCATCTCCATTCCACTCAGCTTTGATCTGATAATTATTACCAGAAAAAACAATATTTTTCAAACTTCCTAATTCAGTAACCCAATCTGGATTAGAAGCCATGTAATATTCTTTAGTTCTATAGTACGTATATTGTTTATTCATTTTTAAATTACGCCCATCAAACATTAGCTTAGCATCACTTGACTTTTGAAACTCTAGATAAGGATCTTGAACTTGAAGTGGCCAACACCTTGCATCTTCTATAGTAGTAGAAAGAGATTCTAATATCTCAGCCTTTATAGCTGCCATTTGTTCTTCCTCAGAAATAGAATCCTTGTTATCATTAATTTCTGTCTCAGAGTTCTCTACATCCGATTTCGTTGCGCAACTAGTAACAAACGATAAACAAAGTAACCAAAATATATTTTTCATTAATTTTAAATAAAATGAGCGCTACCAAATGAATGATAGCGCTCAAATATAGTCAATTGAAAGGGATT
>Ga0209223_10001495_pt1 | contig 25312 bp, 23 predicted proteins | sample COG_06_FD_184750 | JGI IMG/M metagenome (GOLD analysis project Ga0209223, IMG submission 184750) | Pelagic Microbial community sample from North Sea - COGITO 998_met_06 (SPAdes) (version 2) | ecosystem: Environmental > Aquatic > Marine > Neritic zone/Coastal water | place: Helgoland, sampling...
AAAATATATAGGTTAGGTGAAGTTGGAACGGGAACCTTATCCCATGACCTAAATAGATGGTGGCACTTAGTTCGTGGAAAGGAGGATCCATATGCGAAGATTGGACAAATAAACAACAGAGAATCCAAATCGAAAAGTGATTACGTTTATGCTTTAAAAGATATTAATTTCGATGTGCAACAAGGCGAAGTCCTAGGGGTCATAGGAAGAAATGGTGCAGGTAAGTCAACCCTACTTAAAATAATATCACAAATAACATCTCCATCTCGAGGAAGCATAAAAGCGAAAGGAAGAATTGCTTCTTTATTAGAAGTTGGTACGGGCATGAATCCTGAATTGACTGCACGAGAGAACATTTATCTGAATGGTGCCATACTTGGAATGACTAAAACTGAAATCAATAGCAAGTTCGATGAAATTATTGATTTCTCAGGTTGCAACCTATTCGTTGATACACCTATTAAACGTTTTTCTTCGGGTATGCGTGTTCGCTTAGGCTTTGCCGTTGCTGCATTTTTAGAGCCTGAAATATTGATAATTGACGAAGTCTTGGCTGTTGGAGATGCAGAATTTCAGAATAAAGCCATAGGGAAAATGAAAGATGTAAGTCAAAATGGAGGAAGAACCGTACTCTTTGTTAGTCATAATATGGGCGCCGTGAAAAGCTTATGCCCCAATTCTATCCTCCTCAAAAATGGAGAGCTCATAAACTCGGGTAAATCGGATGATATTGTTGGTGAATATCTTAAAGATCAAAACAAAGTTTCAAAACTTATTAGCTCGGAGAGATTAGATGACATAAAAAATAAATCAACATACATAGATTCTATTCAATTTAAAAATCAAAATAAAGAATCTGTTAATGAGGTTATTTCAGGAGAGTCATTAAATATTGAAATTTCAGTTAAAAGTAATAAAACCATCCACCAAGGTTTATTGAATATTCTTTTTCTGAATAAGGAGGGACTTCCAGTTTCCATGATACGATCAGATGAAATAGGTGTCAAACACAAATTCGACGGTCAAAATACGATTACCATTCATATTCCAAAAATAAATCTGAGACCAGAACGATATTTTCTAAATATTGTTATTGCGGATGGGAATTTTGAGGGATTGAATATTTTGGATGAAATCGTATATGCAGCTAGTATCGAAGTTCTATCCAGTGACTATTACGATTCAGGAAAGCTCATAAAAAAGGGGGGATTTGGTATTATGAATGTAAAAATTAAATAATAATGTTGAAAGATAAGACAATTTTAATTACAGGAGGAACAGGATCGTTAGGGAAAGCCTTAACGACGCACATATTTGAAAACCATCCAGATATCAAAAGACTCTACATTTACTCAAGAGACGAGCAAAAACAACATCAGATGGCGTTAGAATATCCCAAATCTAAATACCCACAAATACGTTTTTTTATAGGGGATATACGGGATTATCAAAGATTGAAAAGAGCCTTTAAAGAAGTAGACTATGTAATACATGCTGCAGCCATGAAACACGTTCACATTGCAGAGTACAATCCGGATGAATGTGTTAAAACCAACGTCGGAGGAGCAGAAAACGTTATTAACGCTGCACTAGAAACGAACGTTGAGAGGGTTGTGGCTCTTTCTACAGACAAAGCTTGTGCACCTATAAATTTATATGGAGCAACGAAATTAACATCCGATAAATTATTTGTTGCAGCGAATAATATTACAGGGTTTAAAAATATCCGTTTTTCCGTCGTAAGATATGGAAATGTGATGGGTTCAAATGGTTCTGTAATGCCCTTCTTTATGAAAATAAAAGACACAGGGTCCCTTCCGATAACTGAACCAAATATGACGAGATTCAATATATCTTTAAGCGAAGGCGTTCAAATGGTAATGTTTGCATTAGAAAATGCCTGGGGAGGAGAGTTATATGTACCAAAAATTCCTTCATACAAAATCGTTGATGTTGCCTCTGCTATTGGACCTAACTGTAAACAAGAAATTGTAGGGATTCGACCTGGAGAAAAAATCCATGAGGAGATGATTACTGCATCAGATTCCTACTCAACATATGACTTAGGAGATTACTATGTAATTCTGCCGTTAGACAAGTCATGGGATTTAAAAGACTTTTTAATTGAATTTAAAGCTAAAAAGGTTGATGAAGGATTTAGTTATAATTCTAAAAACAATGAAAAATTCCTTAGTGTTGAAGGTTTGAGAAAACTAATTGAAAAACATCTCTAATGAAAAAGGCGATACCCTACGGAAGGCAAAACATTACTGAAGAAGATATACAATCAGTAATCGAAACATTACAATCCGATTTCCTAACTCAAGGACCAAAAATAAAAGAATTTGAAAACAAATTCTCTAACTATGTAGGTTCGAAATATGCGGTTGCGGTAACAAATGCTACTTCTGCCCTTCACCTTTCCGTACTATCTCTTGGGCTGAAAAAAGGAGACAGGATTATTACAACTCCAATCACATTCGCAGCATCTGCTAATTGCGCCAGGTTCGTTGGTGCTGAAGTTTGGTTTGCAGATATTGATCCGAACACCTATTTAATAGACATTAATCAAGTTAAAAGATTAATAGAATCAAACCCAAAAGGCTTTTTCAAAGGTATTATACCTGTAGATTTTGCAGGCCTTCCTGTTGACTTAGAGGAACTTAAAGCAATTGCAAATCAACATGACTTATGGATAATAGAAGATGCTTGCCATGCGCCTGGAGGCTACTATTCTGATTCTAAGAATGAAAAACAAATGTGTGGAAGCTGTAATTACAGTGATACCGCCGTATTCTCATTTCATCCAGTAAAACATATTGCTTGTGGCGAAGGTGGTATGGTGACCACAAATTCAAAACAAATTTATGAAAAGCTTTACCTTTTGAGATCTCACGGAATTACGAAAATGAATATGACAAGTAGTCATGGGCCATGGTATTATGAAATGCAAGACCTAGGTTTTAATTATAGAATGACTGATATTCAGTGTAGTCTTGGAATTACCCAACTCGATAAAAACAAATCAGGAGTTAAAAGAAGAAATAAAATATCAAATCATTACAAAAAGAAATTAGAGGGTATTGTAAAATACCAAGAACTACCTGAAGGAAGCTACAATGCTCACCATTTATTTGTTATTGAAGTTAAAAACAGAGATGAGCTCTATCATCAATTAAGAGCGCACAATATATATACCCAAATTCATTACATCCCAGTTCACACCCTACCCTATTATGCCGAAATTGGATATAGTGGAGCTGATCTTAGACATGCAGAAAATTATTATCAAAAATGTCTAAGTCTACCAATGTACCCAACATTAACGGAGGATGAACTAAGTTTTGTTATTCAAAAGGTAATTGATATATGCGGAAAGTGAGTCTTTAAATTTTAAAAGTTTAACTTTTAAAGTTGGCTTTTCTCATAAACTAAACAAAAATTCAGTAGATATATTTAAAATAGAGAAATAAAAATTATTTGATAATGGAAAATATTAAAATTGGAAAGAAAATTATTAGTGAATCTTCAGATTTCTTCATTATTGAGGAGGGTCAAGCCAATTTGGGAGATTTTAATAAAGCTTTACGAATGATAGATGCAGCTGTCGAAGCAGGAGGCGATGCCATTGAATTTCAATTTGCTATACCAACTGACTTTTATGTAAAAGAAAGTAAGTATTTAAAAGTATATGAACAAACTCAACTGCCATTAGATAAAATGATAAAAATCATTGAGTATTGCAAGAAGAAAGGAATTGAAATTATTATAGCACCATTAAGTCACAATTTAATTAAACCCTTAACTAAAGCTGGTTGCTCAGCTTTTAATATAAATGCATCAGATATAAATAATCCGGAAATATTAGATGCAGTTGCTGAAAGTGGTCTACCTTTTTTCTTGAGTCTTCCACTTGCAGAAGAAAATGAAATTGAATGGGCTATAAACAGATTAAACTCCAAAAGAAAAAATGATTTTATCTTACTTCATGGACAACATACGATGGCTAGTGGCGAAAATGGGGTATCTATCGAACATACTTCACTAGGTTATTTAACAAAATGTAAAGAGAAATACAACAAAATTGTTGGGTTTATTGATCACTCTCCTTTAGATTGGACGCCTTCATTAGCCTTAGCTTCGGGAGCAAATATTGTTAGCAAACACCTGTGCATTTCAAGAACTGAAAAGGGACCTGATTGGCACATTTGTCTTGAACCCAATGAAATGAAAGAAAGCATTAGTAAATTCAGACTGACTGCATTAAGTATCAATGAAAAAAATAAAGTGTTGGCGCCCGGTGAAAATATTGATAGATCAATGATGAGAAGAAGCATTGTTGCTCTAAAAAAAATTAGTAAAGGACAGACAATCACTTTAAATGATATTACGTTCAAAAGACCAGGAGACGGAGTTCCTCCATCAGAGTATGAAAAAATAATAAATAAAATCGCTTTAAGGGATATTGATATAGATGATAAATTAACATTTAATGACATATAAAAATGAATCTAGGATTAAAAGATAAAGTTGCCATTTTAGGGGGCGCGAGTAAAGGAATTGGTAAAGGATGTGCCATCGCTTTGGCAAAAGAGGGTGTTAACATAGTCTTGTGTGCAAGAAATGAGGAATCCCTCGAAAAAACTGCTGATGAAATAAGAAAATTAGGCGTTGAAGTATTAAGTCTGTGCGCTGATATGAGTTCAACTACGGATAATAAAAATATTGTTGAAAAGACACTTATGAAATTTGGCAAAATTGATATTCTCGTTAATAATTCAGGTGGTCCAAGGGCTGGAACATTTTTTGATTTTGAAGAAAAAGATTGGGATAAAGCACACAATGATGTTTTAAAATATACAATGAGAATGATATCGCTTGTAACTCCTCACATGAAAAACAATCATTGGGGAAGAATAATTAATATTACTTCATTGTCTGTAAAAGAACCAGCACCAACATTAATCTTATCAAATATTTATAGATCAGGTGTTACAGCATTATCAAAATCTATTTGTAAAGAATTAATGAAAGATAACATCACTATAAATAACATTTGTCCTGGAGCATTTAAGACAGATAGAGCAATTGAGTTAATGCAAAAAGTAGCAGAAAATGAGAATATAACAATTGAAGAAGTTGAGGAAAGAAGCATTAAAAACCTTCCCTTGGGGAGATACCAAGAAATTCATGAAATTGGAGACTTAATAGCGTTTATTTCATCTGAAAATGCCAGAGGGATAACTGGTACTAACATTCAGATAGATGGTGGAATTTCAAATAGTTTAATTTAGACATGTATAAAGAAAAAAAAATAAATGTTTTTGTTCAAATAAGCATGACATCTTCTCGCTTACCAAAAAAAGCACTTATTCCAATTGCAGGTAAGAATTCTGCAGAAAGAGTCATCGATGCTATTGAAAAATCAAATTACATCGATCATGTTATATTAACATTTACAACTGAAAAAGTTGATGACGCCTTAGAAGAATGGGCTATTAAAAATGGGAAAGCATATTTCAGAGGAGATTTTAAAAATGTTATAAAACGTTATAGTGATGCCCTTCATGAGTTTCCATGTGACTATGTTATAAGAGTTACAGGTGACTGCCCTATTATAAGTATTGATTTATTGGATAAACTGATTGAAGATCATTATTCTGATCCTGAAAGTGAATATAGGCGATGTTTATCGGAAAAAACCCCTATTGGGATTGGTGGTGAAATTATGACCGCTCAAACTATTTTAAAACTATTGGGATACAATATAAATTTCGAATACAGTGAGTATATGACTTATTACTTTATAAATAATCCTCATATTTTTAATATCGCTGAACTCAATCCACCGGAAAAATACAACTTCCCGAAATACAGGTTAACCTTAGACTACATAGAGGATTTACAGATGTTTCAAGAATTATTTAAAAACATACCTGAGGATTCTCAATCAAATCTTGATGCCGTGATTAAAGTAATGAATGAAAAACCAGAAATCGCAAGATTAAATTCACACTTAACACTTAAATATAAAACGGATAAAAAATTAATTGAACTACTAGAGACGGCAACAACAATTTAACAAACATGGAAAACTTTAAATTTAATAGATAAAAAATGGAATATAACGACATTATAATTTTTGGAACGGGAGAAATAGCCGAACTCGCATTCTATTATTTTACAAACGATAGCATATATAACGTAATTGCTTTCTGCTGTGACGATAAATACAAACAGGCTGATGAGTTACTAGGTATTCCAGTAATAAAGAGTTCCGAAATTCTAGAGAATTTCCCTCCTGCAAAATATAAAATGTACATTGCATTGAGCTATTCGAAATTGAATCAAGTAAGAGAAGAGAAATATATTGAATTTAAAGGAAAAGGATATGAGCTTGTTAGTTATGTCTGCTCCAAAAGTGTTTTTTGGGATGATTTAAGTATTGGTGATAATTGTTTTATTCTTGAAAATCAAACAATACAACCGACAGTTAAAATAGGAAACAACGTTATGATTTGGAGCGGAAACCATCTTGGTCATGGGTGTGAAATAGATGATCATACATATTTGAGCAGTCATATATGTATAAGTGGTCACACAAAAATTGGAAAAAGATGTTTTATTGGCGTAAATTCAACTTTTAAAGACTTTATTACTGTAGGAGATGATGTATTTATAGCAATGGGTGCTATGGTGACAAAAGATGTTGTTTCGAACTCTACCGTTGTAGGTGCTCAATCAACAATTATATTACCCGAAGAGCCTTTAAATATTAAACTGAAACAGAAGTATTTTAATTTATGAAAAATATTCTAGTTCGTCTTGAATATTCTTCAAAAATTGGACTTGGTCACATTACAAGATGCTTAAATTTATTACATTACGCGGAGGACGTCTTGAATGTTTATATTCTAGTTAAATATAAAATTAAAAAAAAACTCCCTCTAAATAATCCATTCAATACTCAACTTATATATCTAGATGAAGACATCACTGATGATAGTGATGCAATACAAACGGCAATTATTGCAAAAAAAAATAATTGTGAATTAGTTATTACTGATTTATTTCATAATGAAATGTCAAAGAATTTGGATCGTCTTTATTATTATCATGAGAAATTAAAAAAAGCATTGGACGAAATATATCTTTTTAGCATCGAAGACTCAAGATTAACAAAATTCAGTAGCGATATAGCTTTGATACCATACCCGTATTTTAAAAGTGTTGAGAGGTACCCGAAACAAAACTTCTTCAAAGGTCTCGAATATTATATTGTTCATCCTTCTTTCACGAAATATTCTTTTACTTCAAAAAAAATAAAATTAGTTGCCGACAAGATTTTAATTTTCATAAGCGGGAGTGATCAATTCGGTGGCACGCATAAAATACTCTCATCAATTCAAAAGTTAGATAATATACATTGTAAGGTAATATTAGGTACAGCATTTGACTTGAAGTATTATGATTTAATCAAAAATAAATTTGACCAATTTGAAAAGTTTGACTTATTAGATTTCACGTATGATATAGGTGAATTATTTGATTGGGCAGATATTGCAATAGTCGGTGAAGGAAATATAAAATTTGATGCTTTGTATAGTAATACTCCTTCACTCATGTTTACTCAATTTGAGCATGATAGCGCACCAATAATGGAGTTCGAAAACCTCAAAGTGGGTAAAAACTCTGGAAACATACACGAATTAAGTAACGAAGAAATCAGAAATTATATTTCCAATTTTTTAATTAACAATAACCTTAGAAAGCAATATTCAAATAACTGTATAGATATAATAAATAGAAATAAAGTGATTAATATTTTTAACGAAATTAAATTATGAATTGGAAAAAACATGGGTTAATATTTGAGCCAAAAAATCAATTTGATTGGATAAATGCATACGCAGCTGTCCCTACTGTTGAACATATGTTTGATAATACCTTTAAGGTATACTTTGGGAGTAGAACCATTAATAACTTTTCCCAAACGGGATATTTTATAGGAACTTTAGTTGAAGATAAATTTACTGTGCATGAAATATCAAGCAAACCCATTCTAAAACTAGGCCCTCTCGGTTCATTCGATGACTCAATGGCTTTAGCTTCATGCATAGTTGAAAATGACGGTAGAAAATATATGTACTATACTGCTTGGATGCAAGGGAAAAGAACACGATACTATCCAAGTTTAGGCCTTGCTATTTCAAAAGATGGAGGAAGCACCTGGCAAAAGCATTCAAAAGTCCCAATGGTTGCTAAAACAAATGAAGACCCTTATGGACAGGCGGCTCCATACGTTATTCTCGACAATGGTACATGGAGAATGTGGTACTCTAGTTACAGAAGATGGGAAATTAGAAATAATGAGCCATGGCCACAATACGAAATGAGATATGCTGAATCTACGGATGGTATTAATTGGCAACTTTTGAACAAGACTTGCATAGGAGGAGAAAATGAGGAGGCGGTTGCTATACCATGCGTAATAAAATTAAATTCTAAATATTTAATGTGGTATTCATACAGAAATCAGAATGATAAATATTTAATTGGTTATGCAGAATCAAACGATGGAACAAATTGGGATAGAATGGATAATAAAGTTGGAATTGGATTATCAAAAGAAGGTTGGGATAGTGAAATGATAGAATATCCGCATATTATCAAACATCAAAATAAATGGTATATGTTTTACAATGGCAATACTCACGGAAAAACGGGTATAGGATTAGCTAGCATCAACTCTTTACAATATTGAAAATCAACTTTTAACTAGATACAATGATTTGTTCAATAATGCAACCCACGTATATACCTTGGATTGGTTACTTCGATATGATTGATAAAGTAGATGTATTTGTATTTTACGACGATGTTCAGTTAACGAAGAGATCCTGGCAAGTCAGAAATAAACTTCGTAATAAGTCAGGCGAATATTTTTTATCAATACCAATCAAAAAAACAGCATCTAGAGATGACCTGTTGATTAAAAATACAGTTTTAAATAATGACGAAAAATGGAAGAAGAAACATTTGAATAGAATTAGAGATTCCTACTCGAAATCCAAACACTTTACAGAATTATATGATTTTATTGAGCCAATATACATACAAGCAGAAACGCTTTCCGAATTAAATATCTCCCTAATAAGAGGTTTATGTAAACAATTAAAGATAGAAACAAAACTAATCAAATCGTCTACTTTAAAAGATATTGATGGAGCTAAAGATTTCCGCCTGGTTTCAATTTGCCAAAATTTAAACATTGATAATTATTTATCTCCACAAGGCTCAGCAAATTACATTAATCAACATAATACTGGGGGAGAATTTATAAATCAAAAAATCAATTTATTTTATCATGACTACGATCATCCACTTTACAACCAAATGGAAAATAATTTTATTTCATATCTAGGGGTATATGATTTAATTTTTAATTATGGTTTTGATGAATCTTTAGATATTATACGTTTAGGCAGGAAATCAAATTTAAATTATGACTTTTTATGAAAATTGAAAACTTTGATATTGGTAAAGATGGTGTGTTTATAATAGCAGAACTATCTGCAAACCATAATGGAAGTTTGGATACAGCATTAGAAACAGTTCGTGCAGCCAAGCGCGCTGGAGCCAATTGCATTAAGCTTCAGACTTATACCGCTGACACCATTACATTAAAATCTAATAAAGATGATTTTTTAATCAAAAATACCGGAAATGAATGGGAGGGTAAAACATTACATGAACTTTTCCAAGGGGCATATACTCCTTGGGAGTGGCATTTTGAAATAATACAACTTGCAAAAAAGGAGGGTTTAATTTGTTTTTCTTCCCCTTTCGATTTTACAGCTGTAGATTTTTTAGAAAAATTAAATGTTCCTGCCTACAAAATAGCTTCATTTGAAATTACTGATATTCCATTAATAGAGTACATTGCATCCAAGTGTAAACCATTAATTATTTCAACCGGAATTGCCACTGAAGAAGATATTGAATTAGCACTAGATGCCTGTAAAAGAATGGGAAATAATCAAATCGCATTATTGAAGTGCACCTCTAGTTACCCTGCCCCAATTGATGAGGCGAATTTAGTCATGATAAAAGATTTACAAGAAAAGTATAACGTATTTTCGGGTCTTTCTGATCATACACTTGGCATCACTGCTCCTATTGTCGCTACTTCATTAGGTGCTCAAATTATAGAAAAACACTTCATTTTAGATCAATCTGTAGGGGGGCCAGATGCTTTTTTCTCATTGAATGAGAAGGAGTTTAAAGAAATGGTTAACGCTGTTCGCGACACTGAAAAAGGAATGGGGAAAATTGATTACTCTCTTAATGAAAAACAAAAAAAAAGTAGGCATTTTTCAAGATCATTATTTATTTCAAAGGATGTAAAATTAGGAGAAATTATTTCTAAAGAAAACATAAAATCAGTCAGGCCGGGTACAGGTTTGCACCCTAAATATTATAACGAGGTTTTAGGTAAAAAATTTAACAATAATTTTGAACTTGGAGAACCACTATCAATGGACAAAATTAAATGACTTATACAGAATATATTTTTATTCGAGTTTAATAAGATTTAAATCGGTGCACAAAACGAAAGCAATTTTTTATAGGAAATACGTTAAAAACTTAATTCCAAACATTGATAATATTACTAAAATGAATTTCAAGTATGTTTAGTAATGAAAAACACCTTTTCTATGTAACTAATTTCATTTCATTCAATAATTACTTAACTATAATTAAGGAAAAAAAATTAAATATTGAAGATTGCATATTTTATTCACCAAGAAAGATTAATTCATTAATTAGCTTAAAAAAAGAATTGAGATTTGTAGCAATTGAGAGCATTCAATTGATCGAAAGTAAGAGACAAATAATAAAAAATAGGCTAAAATTTTACTCATTTAACAAAAAAACAAATTGCCTGTTAAATCATAAATTTTATAACCTTTATACCCCGCATTTAATTAACTACCGAGAAAGGCTCCTCTTATTAAACAAAAAATGTATTGGATATTATTTTGTTGAAGAAGGTATGCCCGCTTACCGAAGTGATTTTAAAATACATCCAGATCAAAATGTTACTTCTCTAAAATTCGCTAAAGTTCATAATTTGATGCCTCTTGGAATAGATTATTCAAAATATAAAGGTTCATTCGGAACAAATAATTACGCATATAATTGGATGCCAAATAAAAATAAAATAGACCTTAATTTTAACCATAAGCAATGTGATAAAATAAGTTTAAGCGATAAATACAATAATATTCTAGGTATAGATTCTCCGAATAGTTTTAGTGACTTTTCCGTTTATTTAAAATGTATTAATGCATTACTATTAGAGGTTTTTGTCGATAGGAAAATGATAATATACTTGAAATTCCACCCTGATTATTCTGTTGATTTTAAATTAAAAAATGAGATTATTCAAATATTTAAATCCTATTATCAGAAATATGAAATTCTAAAAAATGATTTTTTTATTGAACAGTATGTTCAAACACGTAATAATGTGAAATTCTATAATATTAATAGTTCTCTAATTATTTATGTTTTAATAAGTGGGAATGAAGTATTTCAATTCGGTAGTAAATTCAAGAAAGATGATAAAAAACTAGAATACAGTATTAATTTGATTCAAGACACTTTACGTCAAATGCAATTGAATCTAACGAAAATTTATTGAGCTTAAAAAAAACATCGATCATTATAGTAACGTACAATGCAATGCAGTGGATTGAGCGCACCTTAAATTCTATCAGGAAACTTAACGAGAAACATGAAACAATTGTTGTAGATAATAATTCCCAAGATGATACAATACGTTTCATCGAAAATAAGTTTCCAGAGATAATCTTATTAACAGAAAACGAAAATCATGGATTCGGAAAAGCCAATAATATAGGTATCAAAAAAGCCCTTGATGAAGGTGCCGATTATGTTTTTCTATTAAACCAAGATGCATATGTTGAAGCAAATACTATTGGAAAACTTATTGAAGTCATGGAGTCCGATAAAAAAATTGGAATAGCAAGCCCTATTCACCTCAACGGACAGGGCACGTCCCTTGATAAACTATTTGGAACTTATGTAGCACCAAAATTGTCAAATGACCCTTGCCTGTTTATGTCGGATTCCTACACTCAACAGCTCGCGGAATATTATGAAGTTGATTTCGTAAATGCTGCAGCATGGTTGTTATCAAAAGAATGCATTGAAAAAATAGGTCTATTCGACCCTTTATTTTATCATTATGGGGAAGATGTGAATTATTGTCAAAGACTCAACTATTTTAATTACAAGCTTGCAATAGTGCCGAATTCTAGAATTCACCATGACAGAGGAGATAGGATTATCAAGAAAGACAACTCTCAAAATTTTAAATTCAGAAGTCTTTTGCTCGAATTATCGGACATAAACAAAACTGACATTTATGTTGCAAAACGATTTAAATATCTTAAGAAATTGCAAAAAAGAGCAATTCTTGTTGATTTATTAAAAGGAAGATGGACTAAAATAAGAGAAGCACATTTATATATTCAATTTTTAATTGAAAATAAAACTGCGATTTTAGATAGTAGAATTAGAAATAGTAGAAATTGATGAATCCAAAAGTCTCGATATTAATTGCAAATTATAACAACGGCGTTTTTATAAAAGCTGCAATAAATAGTGTACTTATCCAAACGCATGCAAATTGGGAGATCATTATAGTAGATGACGCCTCAACAGATAAATCGATCGAAATCATTTCAGAATTTTCACAAAATGAAGAAAGAATCAAGCTGGTAAGAAATATTAAAAATAAAGGTTGCGGTTATACAAAACACAAATGTGTTCAATTGGCAACTGGTAAATATTGTGGTTTTTTAGACCCCGATGATTCTTTAGACAAAAATGCTATTCGTCAAATGATTAATGTTCTAGAAAAAAATAAAGATTGTAGTCTGGCATACTCAAGACTCAACATATGCGATCAAAATCTTAATTATTTATATTCTTCAAATTTTGCTACTCAAATAAGAACTTCTTCAAGCTATCTCTACCACAAATCAGGTTCTGTATCCGCTTTCGCCGTTTTTAGGTTAAAGTCATATTTGCAAACTGATGGCATAAACAAATTTTTAAAGAGAGCTGTAGATCAAGATTTATATCTAAAACTAGAGGAAGTTGGAAAATTATTATTAGTCGAGAAACATTTATACAATTATCGTCAACACAAAGGAGGTATATCTTTGAATAACAATATTGACAAAGCAATGGCATGGAATATCAAAGTTCGCATTGATACCTGTGAAAGACGAAATATATCAATAGAGGAGGTAATTCCGAAAATTATCCAGGATTCAAAATCTATTCATGATTTTTATCAAAATTCTAAAGATTATAAGCTTGGGAAGCTAATATTAAATCCAATACGTTTTATCAAATCGAAATTAAAAATATAGAAAATAATAATGGAATTTTCAATCGTTATTCCTACCTATAATAGATCAAGTTTCATTGGTCAGACGATTACAGATGTTATTAATCAGATATATACTGATTGGGAGCTTATTATAATCGATGATGGAAGTACAGATGATACTAAAGAAGTGGTTGCCCAATTTATAAATAATCCGAAAATTATATATATATATCAAGAAAATGCTGAAAGAAGCGAAGCACGGAATAATGGCATAAAAAATGCTAAAGGAGATTTTATTTGTTTTGTTGATAGCGATGAAAAAGTTCATAAAGATCATCTATTAAAAATAAAAAATGGAATAGAATCGAATAATGAAAAAATCGGTGTTTACAACTACGATATTGGATTTGAATTTAAGAACTCAGAACAAAATTACATTAGAAAAGGTGTTTTTTTTAAAAATCCAATTGATCCTTCCATACTTCTATCAAAAATTATTGGGACACCTCAATTGTGTATATCTAGAGAGATAATGAATGAATATTTATTTGATCCAGAAATAACTGTTGGGGAAGATATGGAATTATTGTTTCGTATTACAACGAAGTTTCCCATATTTTATATAGAAGGTGAACCAACAATATTTGAAATAGAGCATGAACATAGATCTGTAAATAATAGATCCGTTTCAAGCGAAAAACAACTATTTGCACTTAATAAAATGTTTGCAAAGGGTCATCCTGCAAACGTGATTCCAATGAGAGATAAAAATAAATTATTATCGGAGGTCTATTTCAATGCTAGTATAGATTACCTTAAATCAAAAAGGATTAAAGGTTTGGGTTATTTATTAAATTCTATTCAAAAAAATATTAAGAGTAAAAAAACAAAATTCAAGATATTTTTATTCTTAGGTTTTTTTACGAAATCTAAGGAGAGTTATGAAAAATACCTATAATATTAAAATGATAAATTATTTAAAACGTATATTAAAGGGTAAGTCTCTTTTAGATCAACTCAAAGAAAATGGATTAAAAGTTGGCAAAAACTTTTTCATGAATACAGGATGTAAAATAGATTTCTCACATTGTTGGTTAATCAAGATTGGAGATAACGTAACATTAGCATCAAATGTGATAATATTAGCGCATGATGCAAGTACAAAAAGGTCATTGGATTATACGAAAATAGCACTTGTAGAAATAGGTGATAATGTTTTCATTGGAGCAGGGTCAATTATCTTGCCCGGAGTTAGTATAGGAAATAATGTAATTATAGGAGCAGGGTCTATCGTTACCAAAGATGTACCTGATGATAGCATAGCAGTTGGAAATCCTGCAAAGACGATTGGTAAGTCTTCTGAATATATTAGTAGAAGTAAATCTTTAATGAAAATTGAAAATTGTTTTTCAGAGAGTTATACTTTAAGAGGAAATATTACAGAAGATAAAAAATCAAAGATGCGAAATGTCTTAAATAAATTTAAAAACGGATTCGTTAAATAATAAATGAAAGTTCTTCATTTAATTCGGTCATTAAAGAAAGCAGGTGCTGAAAAAATTTGTATTGATATCTGTACTGAATTAAACAAAAGAAAAGATATTCAAGTTTTACTCGTTTCAATGAGTCCTGAAAATGATTTTGAAAAACTAACCAAGAAAATCCCATTCACAATAATTAATTCAAAAGTATTTCCCTCTATTAGTGGGAAGAGCGTTATTGAAACAATGGAATATGAAAAAATTTTAGATGACTTTAAACCTGATATTGTTCATTCTCACTTATTCTGGAGTGAGCTTTTGGCAAAACAATGTTTGAGAGACAATATTACTTATGTTTCTCATTGTCATGACAATATGCGGGAGTTTGATAATTTCAAGTTAGATAGTGTTTTCTCCAAGATGAAGTTAACCGCTTTGTACGAAAAAAGATGGATTCTTAAACGAATGAAAAAATGTAAAAATCATTTCATAACTATCTCGAAAGATACAACCGATTATTTCAATAATGTTTTACCGAGAGAAATGAGAAATATTTATTTTCTTCCTAATGCCATTAACGTTAAAACTTATTTAAAGCCTGAAAACTACAAAAAGAAAAATAAAACCTTAAAACTGATGAATATTGGGAGATTTGCAAAGTATAAGAACCAACAATTTTTAATTGATGTTGCAAAAGAACTCGACAATAGAAATGTCAAATTTAAAATGTATTTAGCGGGTAAAGGAACCGAATTAAATAATGTTAAACTCAAAGCTAAAAAGCTGAACACCCAATCGGTATTATTTTTAGGTAATATTGATAATGTTGAAAATTATTTATGGGAATCAGATATTTATCTTCATTCAGCAACATACGAACCATTCGGTTTGGTATTAATTGAAGCAATGGCAGCAGGGCTTCCGGTTCTAACTACAAATGGAACAGGGAATGTTGATGTCATGGAAAAGGATAAAAATGGGTATATTCTTCCTGAAAATGTTCACGAATTTTGTAATAAAATTGATGAGCTATCAAAAAATAAAACACTCTACTCTAGATTATCAAAATATTGCATTGAGTATTCAAAGAAATTTGATATCATGAACTATACCGATAGATTGGTTTATTTCTATAATCAAATTCTCAACGAAAGGACCTAATGAAAGAAGAGAATAAAAAAATAGCACTAAGTTTAGGTGACGTTTCATGGAATAATACTTTAGGTATTTATTACATCGATATGAGACCCTCTATTATCCATTACACTGACAATATTTATGATGGGAAATTTGATGAAAATGGGGTGCCAATGATAAATGATGGTAAAGGAAATCTGTATTATTCTCCTGTAAACATTTGTCAATATTCATTTATAATTCATGCCAAATGGTTGGAAAAACGAAATGAAAAACACGAACAAATATTGGATGCCTGTATGAATATTTTAGAACGTATTAAAACAGAAACAAAATCGACTGTATGTTGGATTCAAAATAAATACAATAAAAGATATGATATTAAAGCACCATGGGTCGGAGCCATGGATCAAGGGCAAGCCCTATCATTCTATATCAGGTACTTTCAATTAACTAATAATGAATATTATCTATTACAGGCAGAAAAAATAGTAGCTTTTTTTGATTTAAATGTTGAGGACGGTGGATTTAAAAGAATCGATAAAAATGGAAATCTTTGGTATGAAGAATACCCTTCTTCGGAACCTTCATATGTTTTAAATGGATTCATATTTGCCCTTTACGGATTGATTGATTTTTACCGCGTAACAAATGATCAAAAGGTAAAAAAAACTATTGACTCATGTGTAAGTACAATCACTAACAATATTCATAAATATGATTCGGGATATTGGTCTTACTACGACCAATTAAAAAAAGAACTCGTTCGTTTTTATTATCAAAAAAATATTCATGTGCCACAAATGAAATCACTTTATATTTTAACAAATAATAAAATTTTCGACAAATATGCTCAGAAGTGGGAAAAGAATATAAAACCAATCAATTATATATTCGTGAAATTGATGTATCGAATTTTACCTAGAATCCGAAGACTGGTATTAAAATTCAAATGAAGTATAAGAATTTATTTATTTTTTCTGGTGCGTTTCCTTTTTTTGGTGGAGAACAATTTCTAGATGATGAATTCGAAGAATTATCAAAAGTAGACTCTAATATCGTGATTATCTGTATTTCTGATGCAGAAAAAAAAACCGAACAAAAAAGATCGTTCATTAATAATAACGCTCATTATATTGAAATAAAATTAAACAAATTGGAAAAAATTTTGAGCATCAGATACCTATTCTTTCCTGAGGTAATTCAAGAAATACCAAATATATACAAGCGAAATAGGTTTAGGCAGAAAATACAAATTCTAAAAATTATACTTTTAGACTTTGCAAAAGCTCGAAAAATATATTCTCAGTCGTTTCCTATTATTCAAAAATATTCCGTAGAGAAAGAAGATCAAAATTTATTTTACTCTTATTGGCATGACATCCGTGCAATTGGTATGACCATGATGAAAAAGCGATTTAATAAGAGCAAATTCATTGCAAGAGCTCATGGATGGGATGTTTACTTTGAGAGGCAAAATCCACCCTATCTATCATTCAAAGAATATTTGTTCACAAAATTAAATTCAACTATTCTTATCTCAAATGATGCCCATGAATACATAAAAGACAGATTCTCTCACATTGAAAACAAACTAGTTGTTCAGAAATTGGGTAAAAATAATAGCCGCCATTATATCACTAAAAAAATGGATAAAACTCATTTTATAATATGCAGCTGTTCGTCCATTATTAAAATTAAGAGACTAGATCGGATTATCAAATCACTAAGATTAATTGAAATTCCAAATGTTAAATGGATTCATTTCGGTGACGGTCCATTAATTGAAGGTATGAAAACCTTGGCGGAAAAAGAGTTAAAACATATTTCATTTGAGTTTCGGGGAAATTGTTCAAATTCCACTATTCTCGATTTTTATGCAGAAAATTTTGTTGATATTTTTATTAATCTAAGTTCTAGCGAAGGTATTCCGGTAAGTATAATGGAGGCTATTTCTTCGGGTATTCCAGTAATTGCGACAAACGTAGGTGGAACTAAAGAAATTATTAACAAAAAAAATGGATATCTAATCAATAAAGATTTAGAGTGTTCGAATATATCCCTTATACTCACAGAGCATTTCAATAAAACTCACGAAGAGATAATAGAAATGCGGAAAAATGCACGTGAATATTGGTTTAAAAATTATAATGCATCCAAAAACTATAAACGATTTATTCATTTTCTGAATGAAAACCTTTAATAATTATGTCAAAAATTAATTTTGCAATAATTGGATGTGGACGTATTGCTCAAAGGCATGCTGAACACATCAAAAATACGGATTCATGTGAATTGATTGCATGCTGTGATATAGATATTGAAAAAGTAGACCGTTTGGCTAAGGAATATTCGGCTAAAGCATATTATACAATTCAAGAGCTTCTTAAATCAAAAGATATTGACATTATTTCTGTCTGTTCTCCCAATGGATTACATGCTGAACACAGTATACTCGGTTTGGAATCAGGAAAACATGTTTTATGTGAAAAGCCAATGGCGATTAGTACCTATGATTGTGGAAGAATGATTAATGCTGCTGAGAGGGCGAACAAAAGATTATTTGTGATTAAACAAAATAGGTATAATCCCCCTGTGAAGGCCGTTAAAGAATTAATCGAGAAAAAAAACTTAGGTAAAATATTTAATATTCAGCTCAGTTGTTTTTGGAATAGGAACGAAAATTATTATAAAGATAGCTGGAAAGGAAGTAAGGATTTAGATGGAGGAACTTTATATACACAATTCAGTCACTTTGTTGACCTTTTATATTATTTAATCGGCGATATTAAAGAATGTTCCGGTTTTAGCAATAATTTCATGCACAAAGGAATCATTGAATTTGAGGACACAGGTGTAATTGCATTGAAATTTTATAATGGGGCCGTAGGTACAATCAATTATACCGTAAATGCTTTCTCGAAAAATATGGAAGGGTCACTGACTATATTTGGAGACAAAGGAACTGTAAAGATAGGGGGACAATATCTTAATGAACTTGAATATTTTGATGTATCCGATATGAAAAACGCCCCCAAATTAGAACTTGGGAACAAAGCAAATAATTACGGTGAATATAAAGGAAGTATGTCAAACCACGATAAAATATATAGTAATGTTCGAGAAGTTTTATTGAATAATGATCAAATCAATACAAATATGTTTGAGGGACTTAAAACTGTTGAAATTATAGATAAAATATATGAAGTAATAAGAGAATGAAAAAAGTTGTTTTTTTAGGTTCAAAACCAATAGGTTTTTTTTGTTTGAATTATTTGCTTGAAAAAGCAAAGGAAGTTGAAGTTGAAGTAATCGCTGTTTTTTCAAATGAGAATAATAAATTCGGTGGAGGTTCTTTTAGAGAGTTATGCGAAGTAAAAAATATTCCTTTCTATTCTAGTATAGATAAACTTAACGAAATTGACCAATCAATTGATTATTTAATATCCGTACAGTTTCATGAAATATTAAAAAAGGAACATTTAAACACAGCAAAAGAAAGAGCTGTAAATCTTCATATGGCACCTGTTCCTGAATACAGAGGATGTAATCAGTTTTCATATGCTATTTACAATCAAGACTCCTCATTTGGGACCACGTTGCACATCATGGATGAGGGGATTGATAGCGGAGACATCATTGCAGAACGAAGGTTTAATATTTCATCAACAACGACCGTTGAAGAGTTATTAAACAAGACCGTCCAAGAATCCAAAAAATTATTTTCGAATAATTTTATGAAAATTTTTGATCCTTATACTAATCTTAAGAAGCAAAAGGGAAAGGGACGAATATACTATAGAAAAGACCTCAAGAAATTAAAAGAAATAAACTTAAATGATTCTGAAAATGATTTCGATTTAAAAATGCGTGCCTCTTTTATGACCGGATTTGAGCCGCCATTTATAATAGTCAAGGGTCTAAAATATTATTTAATACCTGAAAAAAACTATCCCGAATGATTCCGTTTGCTGATTTAAAAAGACAATACCATGATTTGAAAGAAGAAATTGATTTTTCAATCAATGATTCACTCAATAACACTGCCTTTATCGGGGGTAAATCTGTAAGTACTTTTGAAAAATCATTTTCCGAGTATATTGGAGTAAATCACTGCATTGCATGTGCAAATGGAACCGATTCGTTAGAAATTCTTTTGAAAGCAATGGGAATAAAAGAAGGAGATGAGGTTTTAGTACCAGCCATATCATGGATTTCAACCTCTGAAGCTGTTTCTTCTATTGGAGGGGTTCCCATATTTATTGATATTGACCCCAATAATTACACCATTAATACGAAACTCATAAGACAAAAAATTACGTCTAAAACAAAAGCCATTATACCTGTTCATTTATACGGTCAACCTGCAGATATGAGAACCATCATGTCAATAGCAAAAGATTTTAACTTAAAAGTTCTCGAAGATTGTGCTCAAGCGCACGGTTCAAAAATAGATAATCAATTAGTTGGTACTTTTGGGCATTCGGCATCTTTTAGTTTTTATCCAGGAAAAAACTTGGGTGCATTTGGAGATGCCGGATGCATGGTCACTAATGATTATTCAATAGCCAAAACAGCGAGGATGATTGCAAACCATGGACAAGAAGGTAAGCATAACCATATCATAGAAGGGAGGAATAGCCGATTAGACGCAATCCAAGCCACTATATTAAATGTAAAACTCCCTTACCTTACAAAATGGATTGAAACCAGAAATAATATAGGAAATAGATACCTTCTTGGAATCACAAATCCCAACATCAAAATTCCTATTGTCAATAAATCATATTTCCATTCGTTTCATTTATTTGTAATTAGATCTGGTAATAGGGAAGAATTAATTTCGTATTTAAAAGAAAATGGAATTGGTACCTCCATTCATTATCCTACTGCATTGCCTTTTCTGCCATGTTATAATTATATGAATCATAAACACGCTGATTTTCCAATTGCTCATGAGTACCAGGACAAAATTTTGTCGATCCCTATGTTTCCAGAGCTCAAGGATGAGGAAATACAAAAGGTAATTAATGTTTTAAATGAATTCAGATAAACCAAAAATTCTAATCCTATGTAACGATTTTCCACCTGTAAACTCAATTGGATCGGATCGTCCATACAGTTGGTATCAATATTTTAAAAATTACGATTTATACCCTGTAGTAATAACAAAAAATTGGGTAGAGTCAGGCAACAGTAGATTTAAAACAATTTTACCGAAAAGAGAAGAAGAAATAACACCCAACGGCATAATTATCAGAGCAAAAAAAATAATGACTCCAAGTATCTGGATAACATCCGTTTTTGGTCTCCGTTTAAGCATTACAAGAAGACTTTTCACTTTAGTTGAGAAATTATTAGGTTTTAATATCTCCTTACTTGACCAACATAGAGAAATATACAATGAAGCATTTAAATACCTAGAAAACAATAAAGTAGAATTAGTTATTTCAACTGGAGAACCATTTATATTATTTAAATATGGCTCAATACTAAAGCGGAAATATAAAATAAAATGGATTGCAGACTACAGGGATGGATGGTATCTTAATCACGTAACATCCATTAAAAAAAACAGCCTTATAAGGCTCATTAGAAACGTTGAACTAAAAGCAGAAAAAAAATATATTAAAAATGCCGATTTAATCACAACGATTGATCCAGTTTTAGCAAATCGACTTGAAACATTTACAAGGATCCAAACAAAATATGTTTACAATGGATTTTGGAATCATATTACACCTAAAAATACTGCCAAACAAACTCAAAAAAAGTTAATTCTAAATCATACAGGAACGCTAACAAATGGACAGAGAATCGAAGTACTTTTGGATGTACTGGTTTATCTAAAGGGGATTGATAAGATTTCAGAACATAGTATTGAATTAAACCTAGTCGGTTTAGAATACTTCCCAGATCAAATGGAAAGAATTAAAAAATATAAAGATAAATTAAAAGGTATCTTAGTAACTACACCTAGATTAAAAAAAGAAGAAGCTAATAAAATGAATTTAAAGGCAGATTATTTAATCAACTTTACAGATGAAAATTACACAGCTATATATGCAAAGACCTATAACTATATAGCTTGTGGTAAACCTATATTGGTTATACCGGGAGACAATGGATTATTGGATAAAATTGTTATCGAGCATAATCTAGGGACCATTCTAAATACGGCAAAAGAAATAGAGGGTTTTATTACGAATCCAAATGTAGACTTCAAACCCGAAGCAAAAAATTTAGAATTTTTTACGAGAAGAAATCAAACAAAAATAATGTCAGAAATTATAAAGACGCAATTAATAAACCATGACCAAACATAAAAATTGTATTCTCTGTGGTTCAGGTTCATTCGAGAAAATGAAAAACTATGAAAAACATCACCTTGTAAAATGTCGATCGTGTAAATTTATCTTTTGCGAACTAATTCCAACAGAACTTGAATTGGAAAAACATTATGAAAATTACGGTAGAAATGATTATTTATCTCCCTTAACGATTAAACGATACCATGAAATATTGGACTCCTTTGAGCCGTATAGAAAAACAAATAAAATGATTGATGTAGGTTGTGGTATAGGATATTTTCTTGAGGAGGCAAAAAAAAGAGGTTGGGAAGTATACGGTACAGAATTTACAGATGAAGCGATCGAGATATGTTCAAAAAAGGAAATCAAAATGAATAAAGGGGCATTAAACCCTAACAATTACGATAGTCAAGAATTCGATGTAATTACATCATTTGAAGTTATTGAGCACATAAATAATCCTCAAGAGGAGCTTGCCAATTTCTATAAAATATTGCGAAAAGGAGGACTGGTATATTGTACAACACCAAATTTCAATTCATTATTGAGATACCGTTTAAAAGAAAAATATAATGTTTTATGCTATCCAGAACATTTGAGCTATTATACACCAAAGACGCTGAAACATATTTTTGAAAAAGAAGGATTTCGAACAAAAAGCATCAAAGCAACTGGAATAAGCTTAACTCGTCTTAAAACAAGCAAGTCAACTTCAAATCAAGAACTTATTTCTAAAACTTCTGATGATGAGATTATAAGAAATAGATTTGAAAACAATGTAATATTGAAAATCTTAAAAAAATCAATAAATTGGTTTTTAACTTTTTTTGGGATTGGAGATGCGTTGAAAGGAATGTTTATTAAGTATGATTAAATACAGATCAAACTTCTTTAATTTTAATTTATTTCTATGCACAAGTTCACTGTGTATAACCTTGAATGTTATTTCTCAATTCAATCCACAAAATATTGATAGTTTGAAATTGTGGATTAATGCTTCAAACGTGAACATAGGAAGTGATGGGAAAATTGATACGTTGTACGACATGAGTGGAAATAACAATCATGCCCATCAAATCAACAGTTCAAAAAGACCTGTTATCGGATTACCACAATACTCGCTTAATGGACATTTTGGGATTGATTTTGATGGTGATAATGATTTTTTTGACTTGCCGTTAGGTTCATTTCCAAATCAAAACTACACCCTTTTTGCCGTTGTCAAACCATACACTTCCGATGGTCCAAGAACTATAATTTCTAGAGCATATGTTAGTGCTGATTTTTTGATGAGGTTTAATAATCAAGATTTTGAATCATATGTAAACACAAATTCCCAATCAATTGAGAATGTATATTCTACTGAACAAAATACTTTTTTAGTTTTCTCAAATTATAACAACACTACAAGGAATTTACAAGTAAATCAATCAATGGCATCTGAAATTTCACAGTCAGGCTTAATAAATTATAATACTATTAATCGACCAGCATTAGGTTCATTGAAAAGATCAAATGGTGCAACCGCACATCATTTTAATGGACAAATTATTGAAATAATTTTATACGCAAAGTCACTATCTCAAAATGAAACGATCAATGTTTCGGACTACTTTTATCAAAAGTACGCCCCACCGGTAAATTTCAGTTCAGATATTAATATTTCTTATGGATTTTGTGATACAACTTTATCAAGTCCAAATTATTACACTTCTTATTTGTGGTCTAATGGCTCAACAGATTCTACAACAATCATAAATGAGCCAGGAGAATATTGGTTAGAAGGAGTAGATATATTTGGACGAATTACTCGAGATACAATAGAGGTCATTCGTCCTCCATATGATGATATACAGCTTCAAAACCAAATTGTATGCTTTAATCAACTGGTTACAATAACAGCAAATACTCCTACAGGAAATTATTCATTCGTTCAATGGAGTGACGGAACTACTAATCCTACAAGAATTTTAAATCAAAATGAATCTATTTCATTTACCGTTATTGATAGCTTAGGGTGCACGGGATCTAGTAATACGGCCGTAGTTTCAATAGATAATTCATTAGAATTTATTTCCCTCGGTATGGACACCAGCCTATGCTCGGGTAATTCGATTCAATTGATTCAAGATACTTCGGTAATATCTAACTGGCTCTGGAACACACAAGACACAACATCTAATATAACTGTAGATACTTCTGGAGTATATATTCTTAACATTACAAATGACAATGGATGCCAAAATTCGGACACCATCGAAGTCACGGTTATTGGAACCGCCCCTTCTCTCTCCTATTCAATTGAAAACGATATTTGTCAGGGTAGCCAGCTCTTATTTAATGAAAGCAGTACCGTGCCTCCTGGAAATACTATTACTGATGTGATTTGGAACTTTGGTGAATTGGATAGTGTTTTCACAAGCGCGGGAACACAAGTATATTTAGATTCTGGGATTTACATTGGATTCCTCGAAGTTTCTACTTTGGAAGGGTGCTCGAGTAAAGAAAATTTCGTTGTTGAAGTATTTCCAAAACCGATCATTAGTTTCGAAACCACAAACTACTGTCCCTATGAAGAAATAGGCTTTACTCCATCAAACAACTATAATGTTCCTTTAAGTTCATTCAACTGGAATTTTGATCAAGACGGCAATACAAGTACAGAGGGTTTTCCCTCCTATTCTTATGGTTTAACTGGAAACTATGATGTTGAACTTGTTGCCATTGATTCCAACAGTTGTATTGATACAGTTGTGCAATCCGTATATGTTCAACCTGCGCCCATAGCTGATATCTCCATTGTAAACCCTTGTGAGGTGAACGCATTAGAAATTTCGGATAATAGTAGCATCACTGATACATTTTCCATTGTAACCTACGCTTGGAATTATGGTGACAATACAAGCGCTATTAATCCTACCGAAGAAAAATCATTCGAAGAATATGGAGCGTAT
>Ga0209223_10001496_pt1 | contig 25307 bp, 4 predicted proteins | sample COG_06_FD_184750 | JGI IMG/M metagenome (GOLD analysis project Ga0209223, IMG submission 184750) | Pelagic Microbial community sample from North Sea - COGITO 998_met_06 (SPAdes) (version 2) | ecosystem: Environmental > Aquatic > Marine > Neritic zone/Coastal water | place: Helgoland, sampling...
CAATTAACCATTCATCTTGCAATGCAGTTTCATATAATATATCTCATCAACTTTATTGAAAGTGATGATTTTAATGTAGCTGTGTTATTAAGTGGATACCAAATGCTAGTACTTTATGGAATATTTTTTACTTTTTCTATTGGCTCTTTCACTTCCTTAATGGATCGATCACGATTCTCTTTAATTATAGAAATAATAAAAAATTCTATTGGATTTTTAATTGTATTCTATTTTCAAGAAACTCTAAATATTTTTCAAGGAGTATATTTACCTAAGAGCGCTGTAGTATTATATCTGGTAGTTTCTCAATTAATTACTATTTTCTACTATTTCAAGTTTCAAAAGCAAGAAAAAGTTTCTCTAGCGCTATAGTCCTCTTCTAGTGTTGAATTTACTGTAACAAGGAATAGAACGGTACTTGTTTTTAGAATGTCTTTTAGATTTTATTAATCCTTCAAAAAGACCGCCCTCAATACTTTCTAAAATTATTGATATCTCATTAGTTCCACCAGAGTAAGCTCCCAGTTCAGAAACCGTAAAGTCCCTACTGTAAGACATGGTTAAGGATAAATTGGACTGTTCAAAAACCTTCTGGTATCCAAATATAAAATATAGTGCCTCTATCCTATCAAAATCACTTCTTATTGATGTCATCTGTCTTCTATAGTAGACCCCAAGATGAAGCGGATAAATCCAGCTTTCAATAATTCCAACTTGTAAAGTAGATAAATTTCCTTGGTTAACCAATAAAGCAGAGTGTTTAACTCCTCCACTTATTTTTCCTTTACTAAATGGCCATAACATAGACCCGTGGAAAGTATATCTTCTGTTACTCGTATAGATACCATCATTTACAAAACTATTCCCTCTTTGAACAAACTCATGAACAGCTAATCCAAGTTCGAGATCTAAATCTATTGGCAAGTTGAACCTTCTTGTTTTAGTACCTCTCTTTAGATGATAGGTTAAAACTGTGCCTAATGCAAGATTAGAAGTATTAAAGGTATTGCTATTTGGTATTATGAAAGAGGTACTATATACATTTCCTAAAAAAGGATCTAATTCATCACTAAAAACAAGTCTTGACCAATCTATTTTTTTGGTTATATTTTGGTAGTGGAAACCAAACTGCCAAGTAATTGGGCTTGGGAATACATCAAAAAGCCTATAAGCTCCACCAAAATGAAATCTATCGGTTTTAAAATAACCCTCACCCTCTACTCCGGATGAATAAAGCATAGAAAGAGAAGAATTAGATTGGTTCTGCCAAGAATCAAAAGAAATAGAAGTTGTATTAAACTGTCCAGGAACTTTAGACCATTGGTTTTTATTATTTAAAAATAATCTGAAGTTATTATCCATTCCAGACATTGCCGGATTTAAATAAAGTGGATTAAAATAAAACTGACTAAATACAGGTTCCTGCGCATTAATATTTGCAGTAATAAATAATACTAAAATTATATTTATTATTTTTCTTATCATCTTATAACAGTTAAGGTTCCTGTTTTTCTCAATATAGTTTCTTCAATTGGTTTTTGTCCATCCCAAAAACTATCGTCTTTAAACTGTGCTTCAATTTTCCAAACATAAACATCTGGTTCTACATCAACTCCGTTAAATTGACCATTCCAAGATTCAGTTGGTTGACCCTCATCGTCTAAAGCAGTACTTTCCCAAATAACATTTCCAAAAAGATCAAAAATTTCAACTTTATACTTTTTCATCCCAGTTCCTTTAGGAATAAATCTAGACACCTCATAATTAGCAGCTGAAGGATACAATGCATTTGGAACATATAACGCCTTTTTATACTCTATATACAATTCTTTTGTCAAACTATCTACACACTGATTGGAACTAAATGCATAAAGTGTATAATAATAAGTGCCATCATAATCATAACTATAATAATAAGTAGGAAAAGCTTCAATAGATGTCTCTAAATCAGAAAAATTCCAAAAATAGGTATCAGCATCTATTGAATTATTAATGAATTCTATTGACCCACTTAGTGGCTCATAACTTTGAATTTGATTTAATTCAAAATCGGCAATTGGAGAAGGAAGTATCTCTAGAATATTGTTGCCTTGGGAAGTATCAGAGCATCCACTTGATAAATTATAAGCAAACAAAGTAATGTCGTATTGACCAACTGAATCGAAAACAACTGCAATTGTATCTCCGTTTAGTCTTACTCCATTTCCTAAATCCCAAATTAAAGAATCAGCAAATAAAGAATTGGAATATAGAAAAGAGGTGTCTCTCAAACAAATAGATTCATCAAAATTTAGAAGAGCATTAGGAACTTGATTATAAAAAACATTAAAGTTATTATTCAAAGTATCGTAACAATTGTAGCTATTTCCTGAAATTAATTGAATATTGTAAATACCAATAGAATCGTAAATAGTGGAAGGGTTTGTAAAAGTAGTTAATTGACCATTTCCAAAATCCCATTGAAAACTATTTCCACCAGTTGAAGTATTGCTAAAATCAACATTTATTGGCAAGTAGCAAGGGTCTGTAGCTGTATAGGTATAATTGGATACTGGTGAAGGATATACATTTACATTTTCAAAAATTGAATCTTTACACCCATTTACATCTTCAACAACTAATTTTACAGTATAATTTCCAGAACTTTGAAAGACATGGGAGCCATTTAAAAATGATCCTGTGTTACCATCGTTAAAATCCCAATTATAGAAATTAGAATATTGTGAATTATTGGTGAAAATGGCATTAAAAGGTTCACATCCAATAGTTGTATCAAGACTAAAATTAGCAATTGGAATTGGACTAACGTTTATGTAGTCAATAGCAGAGTCTGAACAACCCAGAGAATTAGTAGCTAAAACAGAAACTTGATAAATTCCATCATCGTTAAAAGAGAAAAAAGGATTGTTTTGAATTGAATTAGCAATTGTATCAAAAGACCACAAATAAGAATTACCGCCTGTAGAAGTATTTGTAAATGAATAGTTTGATGGAAGAATACAAGAATCCAGCTTTGCATAATTAAAACTAACTTGAGGGACTGGAGATACATTTACACTACTAGTCAAACTATCTAAACAGCCAAATTGATTCATCACTAAAAGAGATATATCGTATGACCCAGAAGATGTGTAAGAAAAATTGAAGTTGGTACTATTAGAAGACGCCCCATTTCCTAAATCCCAAGAGTTAAAAATTGCACCTACAGAACTATTAACTAAAGAGTAACTGGCTGGAATAACACAAGTATCTAACTGTACAGCAGTAAACTGAGCGACTGGAATTGGATTAACAATAACAGGTTGAATTAAACTATCCAAACAACCAAATATATTAGAACCTGAAATTTTAACATTGTAAGTTCCATCAGAGCTAAATGTATGTAATGGAGAATAAACAGGGGAAAATAAACCATCCCCAAAATCCCATAAATAAGAGTTTCCACCTGTACTAGTATTTTGAAAACTAAAATTGGAAGGAACAGAACAAGTATCTAGCTGAGTATAATTAAAACCTAGACTTGGAACTGGTAAAACATTTATATCTACATAAGAAGTATCAAAACAGCCAAATGAGTTCATAGAAATTAAACTTATTTGATAATTGCCATCAGAACTGTAACTATGGTTTAAATTTGGAAGATTGGATGTAGAGCCATCGCCAAAATCCCATATGTAAGCTATTGAACCTGTAGAATTATTTACCAAACTATAATTTGCTGGAAGTTTACAAGTATCTAACGGCACAACATTGAACTGTGCATTGGTCACAGGCTTTACAAATATGGAACTAGTAATACTATCGCTACATCCATAGGTGTTCGAAGCAACCAATTTAATTGTATAATTTCCAGAGCTTATATAAGAGTTATCGGGTAAAGTATTTATTGAATTATTTCCATCACCAAAATCCCAGTTATATGAAGATGCTCCAATAGAATTATTTTGAAAATTATAATTAATTGGTAAAACACATGTGTCTAACTGAATTGGAATAAAACTAGGAGAAGGAACTGGGTGGGGAATAATATCAAAGTCAAATGAATCAACACATCCACTAAAATCTTCAAACCTTACATTCACACTGTAATACCCATCAGATGTATAAGTATGGGTAGGATTATCAACCGTAGAAGTATTTCCATCGCCAAAATCCCACAGATAATAGCCTACAGAATTCACAGTACTTGAAAAATTAACAGGGAGAGGAATACATCCATTGGAGGTGTCAGAAGTAGCTGTAATTACTGGATAAGGCAATACTACTAAGTCCACAGAATCGTATGCTTCACAATTATTGGTTAAGGAAGAACCTGTTAATATGACTCTATAGTTTCCAGAGTCTGTAAAAATATGTGTAGGATTAGTAATATAGGAATAAGTGCTATCTCCAAAATCCCAATTATTACTTATGCCATTGTCAGAAATGTTATTAAACTGAAATACTGATCCAGCACACAAAGTATCATCAATTACATTAAATTCAATATTTGGAGATGAATTAACACGAATGGTTTTATAAGCTGTATCAAAGTTACAAGCATTGCTTACAGCCAATGAAACTTGATAAGTTCCACTGTCTGTAAAAGTATGAGACGGAGAATATAAATTAGAAAAATTTCCATCGTCAAAATCCCAGCTTTGGTTATTACTTCCGTTTACAGTAAACTGATTGAAATCTACAGTAAATGGAACACAACCTACTGTGGTATCCACGCTAAAAAATGCTACTAAATTACTCGGGGCTATGGTTACTGTTTCTGTTGTCGTATCGGTTCCACACTCATTGGTAACTGACATAACTATATTGAAAAAACTATTGCCATTTCCAGGTGCATAATAATGATCAAAAATAGTATCTGAGTTAGTTCCAAAAGTACCATCTCCAAAATCCCAATAGTATGCATCAGGAAGTCCATAGCTATTATTTGCTAAAGTAACAGATCCAGAGAGACAATCTCCTACATTGGATAAAAGTCCAAATCTAGAAACAGGCATTGGCATACTAATTATTTCTGTATTTTGGGTAGCAACACCACAAACATTAGTAACAGTTAGAGAAGAATAATAAGTGGTATCAAAATATAAGCTAGCTGGATATGATTGGTCAGAAGGAACTGTATCTGTACTAATTGAATCAGTACCCAAATGATTTTCAAATCCTAAGTCCCATAAATAATCAACATATTTTCCAGTAGAATTATTGGTGAAATCTACAAGCAACGGCCCACAACCAGAGTCTGGAACAGAGTAAGATGCCGTTGGGGGAGCCAATACTTCAAAAGAGGTTTTCATTGAATCTTTACAACCTGCACTAGTTTCAGCGATGTAATTTAAATCGTAAAAGCCAACAGTATTTAAATTAAAAACTGGTGAATATAAATTGGAGGTAGTTCCATTAGAAATTGTCCAATAGTGATTTTGAACTGTTGTAGTTGTATTATTAATAGGATGCCCAACATTCAAACAAAAGATACTATCATGAGTATAATTTACAGTTGGTAGAGATTGTACATCTATTTCAAGAGAATCGTAATTCCAACAACCTGTTATCGGATGCTGATAAGAATAAACTAATTTATGAATACCTACTCCGGCAGTTGATGGACTAAAAACTCCAGTACTTGAGTTCAATATTCCTGTTCCATCGAGTAATCCTCCAGTGGGTGAGAATTGAATAGTAGTATCTTCATCTAATAAACACATTTGAAAACTTGAATCTAAAGTAATTTTAGGAAGAGGATGAATTAATAAATTCATGGTATCAGTAGTGAAACAATTTCCAGCACCAATATTATAAACAAGATTTACAGTATCTGGAGTTATAACATTATAATCTCCACTTAAAGAAACTCCACTTCCAAACCAATTCCCTGCAGCTGGAGGCAAGCCATTTAACATAATTAAACCAGTGTCTGCACATGCTTGAATATCTGGACCTGCGTCAGAAATTTGAGCAGGGTTGACTGTAAGAATCATTGAATCAATATTGTAACAAGTATTTACATCTGTATAGTCATAATATATTTTAAAAGTTCCTGTACCATCTGGACTATAAATACCATTATTGGTAATATTAGAATCTATCCAATTACCACCAGAAGGTGAAGCATTTAGAGCAACATCTACCGGTAGGTCACAAATAACAGTATCTACTTGTGTTAATACAATAGGTAAAGCATATACTGTAGCCTGAAGAGGTACTGTAATTTCACAAGTATTGGTATCTCTAAAAAAGTAATTCAAATTGTGTACTCCAACTCCAGCTGTTGAAGGAGTGAATGTTCCATTTGGATCTGTTATTCCATTACCAGACCATGTTCCTCCAAGAACACTAGGAACTAATAATTCGTCTGCATCATCAATACAGGACTCAAAATCAATACCAGGATCTACAATCGGTAGCGGATTTATTACTAGGTTCGTGGTATCGTTATTCAAACAATTTCCAGATCCATAAAAATATACTAAGTCTAAAGTATCTGACTGAGTTACATTGAAAATTTGTGAATTTATATTTACATGGTTCCAATAACCACCTAAAGGAAGTCCATTTAAAGGTATTTGAGTTTCGCTTACACATTTCTCAAAATCAATACCAGCATTTGCAAGAACAGTTGACTGAACATCAATTAATAACGTATCTTCATTATAACAGCCGAAAACGTCTGTATATTGATAAATGGCAGTATCCTGATTTATACCATTTGGTAAAAACAACCCTGCATTATCAATTTTACTTCCCACCCATATTCCACCGTTTGGTGAGCCATTAAAATCGACGGCGATTGGTTGGTCACATAAAGCGGTATCCTGACCAGCATTAACATCTGGAGAAATTCTCTCATTTATAATTACTGAACTATTATTGGTACATCCAAAACTATCTACAGCAGTAAGAGTAAAAGTTTCTGTACCATCCATATCATAATATGGATTAAGAATAGTAATATCCGATAATGAAGCCAAATCCCAAGAGAAAGTATATGGTGGGATAGCACCTGAAATGGAACCAGTTAAAAATGCGGTATCTTCTGGACAAACACTCTGATTTGTTCCAGCATCTACAATAGGTAATTCTTGAACATCTATAAAAATAGTATCAAATGCCTTACAGCTATTGTCATCCGTAACTTCTAAATATACATTTTGGTCAGAGTTTGTAGAAATATTTGGTGTAGATGAAGAGGAATTAGATATAAAGGCGTTAGACGACCAACTGTAAATATAATTAGGCGAACCTTCAGTAACATTTGGAGATAACGTAGTACTCAAACCAAAACAAATAGAATCTATAGGTTTTAAATCAATAACAGGGTCGTCATGAATTTCAAAACTTAAGCTGTCTTGGTCGCTTCCACAATTATTGGTTACATCAATATAAGTTTTAAATACTCCAACACTATCATAATATATCATATTGGGTACTTCTAAGTTGGAGGTTTCGTTGGCTGCAGATCCTGGAAAAGTCCATGAATAGCCAGACATAATCCCAAAACATGTATCTATTGTAGCAGTTGGAAATAAGTTTTTTGTATCGCATGTATCGATTATTGGATCAATGGTTACTATAGGTGCTCCTTGTACTGTAACAGTATCTTGATGTAAATCTGATCCACATACGTTAGTAGCTGTTAAATCAATAGTATACAATCCAGCTTTGGTAAAACTGTAAATAGAATTTAGTGAATCATAATTTCCATACCCTGATACTTTGATATTATCGGCAGTAAATATTTGGTCTACTGTATTCATAGAAATTTTTAGTTCAAGAATAGAACCACTTACACTATCTTGAGAAACAGTAGCAGCATTAAAATCTCCTGTCAGAGAACCATTGTTTTCAGCAACAGTCCAAGGACCACCATCTATTCTAAACTCAGTCTTAATTTCATTTGGATTAGCAATTGTATTGTTAAAACCTGGCAAGTCATTTATTTCTTCAACAGAAAGTGCTCTACTATATAAACGAACTTCATCTATAAGACCGTTAAAATATCTATTAAGACCATCATTACCAATTTTAAAATCGTCTAAGGTACCTGTGTTAATTGTATTAGATGAAATATGGCTGTATGCTTCTAATTGACCATCTACATATAGTCGAACCTGTGAAATATTTGTTGCACCATCTGGTAGTACAGCACAAACATGGTGCCATTGATTATCCCTTAAATCTGTAGATCCACAAATACGGCCGTTATTTATTTCTAACCTTATAGAGCCTCCAATCCCATTGTCGTTTTGAACTCTAAAAGATGATTTTTGACCAGTTAAGTCTCTTCCCCAGTATGTAATTGCACCAGTTGTAGAAGTCTTAATCCAAGCTGCTATTGTTCTAGCAGTTGAACCTGAAATACCCTTATAGCCAGTTGCTATCACTTCGTCATTACCGTCAAAAGATAGTGCCGATCCTACTTTTCCAGCTATCCAAGTAGCTCCAGAAATAGTTGCATTTCTAGAATTTCCAGAGGAATCTCCGGCAATAAGTCCGCTATTTTCATCCATTTCCCAATGGCCTTCCAAATTGGTGTTACTTGAATAATTGATAACACTTTCCTCAGCATTTAGCTCTAAAGAAACCATATTGTAAGTGCTAATATCCACTACTGGAGAATACCAAATAGCAGTTCCATTTATATCTTGAGCTTCTAGCTTCTCATTTCTTATTTTGAACCAATCATTTACGTCTACCATATTAGCGGCAGAAACATCCATGGTCCAATTAACAAGATTAAGGTTGGAACTTACCCCATCATGCCCATAGTTATCCATTCCATCAAAATTCTGATAATATTGATTTACCAATGAAGAGTCTGAAAGAACTTTTTCAATAGTGGGTCCTGTAGAGCCTCTACACCCATTTATTAAAGTAGAAAAACCCCAATCAAATGTTGCATAATAATCATTTTTTGAAAGAGAGATATTGTTATTAAAAACTGAAAATGGACCACAGTCTATATCCTTATCTAAAATAAATTCTGCATGAGGTAATGTGTCTATTTTGAATTCATAGTCTGTCGAATCACTAGAAATTCCCCCTCCACACTGAGCACTTTTATAAAGTGCAATACTGTAAGTATTTTTTTCATGAAAAGTAAGAGTGATCTCAGGAGTACCATAAGTTGTTGAGTCGTAATAATCTAATGGTAAGGTTCCTAAAGAACCAGCAGTTACCGTAAAGCCTGTATTTGGAGTAATTTTCCAAGCGGTAGCTCCAATTGTATCACAAGAATAATCATAACCAATACCATTCCAAGATGATAATACAAATTTTCCTGCTTTACTAGAATCTACAAATGTTACAGGAACATTGATACAAAAAATTGAATCTGTAGAATCAATTTTTGCAATAGGCGGAGAAGATTGTGTGATTGGAAACACACTAGCAGATGATGACCCACATCCGTTAGTTGCAGTAATCGCAATAGAGAAAATATTGTCTTGATCAGCAAAACTATATCCACAAGAAGCATCGTCAAAGGAGTGATTAATAACAGATTTAACTAAATCACCTTTTGGACTTGGGTGGACAAATGTCGAATCGTCTTTACCATCATTGGTGAATTTTAAATAGGATGTACCTGGACTATTGATTGTAGTATCACCAGTAGCCAAATCAACTGTAAAAAATTCAACAGGAAACCCATAACTAGCTGGTGCACACCTACCAGTTGTATTTCCTGGTGTTCCTAAAGATACTGCAGGATTGGTTCCATAAAAGAATTCCTTTTCATAAGTCCTTACACATGCTGTAATATTATCAGTAGCAGTAACTACTATATCATAAGCTCCCTGACCGGAGTAAGTATTACTGTAAACTACACCAGGCAAAATATTATTAATCGAATTTCCATCTCCAAAATCCAAATCATAAGTAACATTTGCAGAATTGTTGGCAATACTAGCATTAGTGAGTTCTAAATCTAATGTGAATGTAGGGTCAACACTTCCACATTTTGACCAACCACCCGTTTGAGCAGAAACAGTCATGTAGTCATCGTCGGTAGGATTCAAAGATAAAAATGGAGAGTATAGATTTACTTCAGGTGCAAGTTGAACGTTGATTGGTGCAGTAACCGTATCTTTACAACCATTACCATCTGCCCAAATGTACATTATGTCTACTGGCACAATAGCACTACCATAACCAGCAGTAGAAGGGTCATAAGTATTATTATTTACTCCAGTATCTGCAGCATAATAACCCCCTGCAGGTAACCCACCTGATAAATTTACTGGAGAATCAGAACTACAATAAGTACCATGAGGAGTTGAAGTAACATTTGTTGGTTTTGGATTTACAGTTATTGTGATAGATGCTGAGTTAGTACAGCCAAAATCATCCTCTATAGAAACTGTAAATATTTCGCCATTTACCATACCCACTACCTTAGTTGTAGTATCCTCAAAAGTTAGAATATTTGCATTTCCGTTAGAGGTCCAATTCCAAAGACTCGCATCACCACCTAGTTCTGTTAAAACTAAAGTGTCGTCAATACAAACTGGAGAATTGCTTTGAATAGCAACTTGTGGAGTAACATTGACATGGAATAAAGAACTATCCTTACAAATATTTCCATTATCGTTTAAACTAGAAACTACTTTATATATTATATCACTAGTTGGGTTAGCAGTTGGATTGGCTATAGTTGCATCATCTAAAGAAGATGATGGGGTCCATGTATATGAAATAGCTGGATTTCCACTACCTGACCAAACAGCTGTATTAGAGCTTCCTAAAGTAACAGATGAACCAAAACAAAGGTCTGCTTTGTAAGTTTCGCCTGTTACTTTTATGTTATCTAATCTATAATATTCATTAGAAGCATCATTGTTAATTGTTACTCTGATTTGAATATTATTACCTCTAAGTCCAGATTGAGAAACTGATTGTGTGGTTGGCCAAAAATCATTACTTAATAGTCCATTTACAGAAAATTCAGTCCACACTCCTCCATCTAAGCTATATTCCGAATAAAAAATATCGTCATTTTCAAAACTTCCTGATTCAATAGCATCTAAACTTAAGGCAACATTATGAAAATTAGAAATATTTATAGTTGGAGAATACCATATACAGTTTCCATCAACGTCTTTAGCTTCTAATCTTTCATTTACCACCTTAAAATAATCGTCGTTATTGGATAGTGTAGCATTACTAACATCTACTGTCCATGTACAACCTGCAACGTCTATACTAGATCCAAATGCACCCTTATCGTTTTGACCAGAAAAATTTTCTTCGTATAGAGTCTCAGTTACTATATTAGCATTAGTACCAGCATTCACAGAAAGATTAGAACATTGTGAATGAGACAGATAATTTATGTTAATTAATAAAATTAATAAAATGAATCTGATTAATTTCATAGAAGCACAAATATATTAAAATTACATATTGATTATAAGAAATTCAGTACGTCTATTTTCTTGGTGCTCTTCTTCAGAACAAGGTACTATTCTAGAACCTTCGCATTCACATTTATTTTTTAGTTTGGATTCCCCAAATCCTTTGCCATAAATTCTTTCAGGATTGGTAATCCGTTCTTTAATAAAGCTTGCAGAAGACTTGGCTCTTCTGTCAGAAAGATTTCTATTGTATGTTTGAGAAGCTCTACAATCTGTGTGAGACCCTAACTCCACCACCATCGTAGGATAATCGTTCATTACTTTAACTATTTTAAGAAGTTCGGTAGCAGCATCATCTCTAATATTAGATTTGTTTAAATCAAAATAAATTGGATTAATTTCTATAATTGTAGCTATATCAACTCCAGAAACTAACCTTGCAAGAGTAACTTCTGCAGTATCGTAATACTGACCATCTGTGACAACATATGTAAAAGTATCTGACTCTACATAATAGTCTTCTGGAATATAAGTAAATGATCCATCTTTTTTGAAGTCTATTTCCCCATGCAGAGGAGAGTCAAGTAATATAGTAGTTAGAATATCTCCTCCAGAATCGGAATCGTTGTGCAAGGTTCCACTTATTGAATCTGCAGAAAAATTTTCACCTTTTTTAATTACATAATGATCATCCATAGCTACTGGAATAGTTTTATCCAAAGCCTTAATGAATACGCTTATGGTATCTTTTGAATATTGATCATTTAAAATTCTGTAAGTAAAGACATCTACAGTAACTCTATCATTTTCAGGTGTATAAATAAAAGTTCCGTCGCTGTTAAATTTAATTTCCCCATTGGAAGGCTTAGTTATTAGTTTTGCTTTATGAAAAGCATTTTTACTAAGGAAACTTTGATCTTTATCGTTTAAAAAGTCATTATTAAGAACAGAGTTTGAAATAACTTCTAGCGTTTCCCCTTTTACCATGGTGTAGTAATCGTCTGTTCCTTCAGAAATACTCAAATTAAGTTTGAAGCAGTAGATATCATCGTCTCCTTTACCTCCAAAACGATTAGAAGATAAAAATCCAAACTTAATGTCTTGTGATATAAAAAATGAAAAATCGTCTTTGGGAGAATTAAAAGGTTTACCTACATTGTCAATTTCTAATATTGAAGTATCCAGATAGTTATGTACCATAAAAATATCCAATCCTCCTAATCCAATTCGCCCATCAGAGGAATAAAATAAAATATTATCATTCATAAAATATGGAAAAACTTCGTTTCCTTCTGTATTAATCTTGTTACCTAGATTTATTGGATCAGATAATTTATTTATTTTTTCAAGTTTTCCTTTGACTTTCTTTTCTTGAAGACCTAAGATTTCACAGTAATATAAATCTAGACCTCCATATCCTCCAGCCATATCACTTGAAAAAAATATTTTTTTCCCATCGTTAGATATTGTTGGATGCATCACCGAATAATGATCGTTATTTATAGATAGTGGAACAATACTATCTTGTTCATCAAGCACACCTGTCGCAACTGAATACAAACTTAAATAAAGAACATCGTCATTAGCTTCTAAATTATTACTTCTTGTAAAGTAAACAGTTTTTTGATCTCTAGTTACAATTGCTGGCCCTTCTTGGTATTCATTGGATAATTCACCACTTAATGATACTGGAGAAGAAACTTCAAGAGAAGGATAATTCAACTGAGTTTTAAAAATATCGTAAGTAGGTTGATCTGGCTTTACAAATTTGGATTTTTTTATTTCTTTAAGAGAAGATTTATTGGCACTAGTAAAAAGTGTGTAATAAGTATTGGTAGAATCATTTTTAACTGCGTAAGCACCAAAGTCAGAATTTTCAGTATTAATAGATAAATTAATTAAGTCTACTTTGGAGATATTTTCTAAAAGCTGTTTATGAGCAGTATTACTTTTAAATATTTCTGCTCTTTTTTCATTAGATGAATTTGCATATTTATTTCTAATATTCTCAGCTTCATCAAAATTTTCATTCATATATAACAAGTGAGAATAGTTGTACCAATCCGCAGAGCTATTTGTTTTTTCAGCAACAATTTTGAAATAATGCTCTGAACTATCTAAATTATTTAAATTCAAATACGATTTACCAAGTTTTCTTAGTACATCAATATTTTTATCTTTTAAATCACTAAATCTATCAATTGCTTTTTGGTAAGATTCTTTGTCAAAATAATAATTACCCCAGTCTGTTGCTACTTGATCACTTTTACCAAAACCAAATTGAAATATTGGAGCATTTTTAAAATCATATTTATTGGAACTTAAAGCGTTAGAGTTATTATTGGATAAGTTAGAATCAACTTTAACAAGAATTCCTCCCTTGTAATAACGAGTAGTTCCGTCCTTACCATTTATTTTAATCACGGGGTCAACCACTTTTTTTTGAGCAAAAGAAAATGTAAATAACAGAGATAAAAATATAAATAATATATGTTTCAAATTGGCAACCATTAAAAATATCTTGGAGATTTAATTACCTTTTTGACTTCGTAGAAATAATCGTATCTGATAGAAATCTCATGAGATCCTCCGTTGTACTTAAATGTTTGGTTTCCTAAAGAATAACCAAAAGAATAGCCAACAGAAATTTGATCGTTAATATTAATACCAGCCAATAATGAATAAGCTCCACCATTATCAGATGAAGGTAGAATTAATCCAAAAGGGGCTCTAAAAGCCAATCCAGCCCATAATTTATCTTTTAGAATTACTAATGATGAAATGTCTAAAGTACTAGCAGCATTTCTAGTGACTTTGACAAAAGTACTTGGTCTTATTTTTATTTCATCATTTATTTTGAATATAGCACCAGCTATTAAAAAATAATGTCTTTGTGTAGAGTTAAAGTCATAATTAACCAAGTGAGGAGATGAAAGTCCTACATAAAATTTTGGTGTGTAGTAGTATAATCCAAATCCATAATTGGGCATAAATTTTCCATTATTCACCATAAAAGAGTTGTCAATTTGATTATCTAACTCCAAAGTATTTAAGTCAAATCTGGAATGATTTCCACCAACTTTGACGCCCATGGATAATTTATGGTCTTTAAATAAATCTAAATGATAAGCTAAATCCAAAGTTAAATTATTCAATACTGTTGGTCCTATCCTATCATTCGAGAAACTTAATCCGAATCCTAAAGATTCATTTACTAGTGGAGTATTTACACAAATAGTATGTGACCAAGGAGCTCCTTCAAAACCTGTCCACTGAGATCTATTAATCATCGTTGCATTTATCACATCTTTAGAACCTACATATGCTGGGTTTACAGATTGATGATTGAACATGTAATAAGTAAACATGGCATCCTGTTGAGATTTGCTAGAAATCAAGAAACTAAAAAATATAGATATTAATATTAGTCTTTTCATAGTTATTTATTTCGTAAGTAAACAAATCCTTTAATTGGCTTTTTACCCTCGTGTTCACCGCCGAAAGTAATAATGTAGAAATAAGTTCCTTCAGGAACATTACTGTTTCCAAGAATTAGTCCATTTAGTACATTTGGAATACCATTCCATTCATTATTTGTTCCATAATTATCTGTTTCAAATACTTTTGTCTCCCACCTACTGTAAACTTCTACATGGTTTATAGGATACTGATCTATTCCGGAAATATGCCAAGTATCGTTTATATTGTCACCATTTGGTGAAAATCCTTCAGGGATTAAAACAGTTTTCAATTGTAGTAGGGTTGGTTCTGAAATTTCGTCAGATCCACAAACATAACCAGGTGTTGAAACTACAAGCTGTAATAAGTTTTGATCAAATTCTTTGGCTAATCCATACATATACAAAGTATTGGTTTGTGCTCCACTAAATATATCATTGTCTATTACATTACTCCAAGAAGCACCACCGTCTGAACTAATTTGCCATTGATAGTAAATAGTAGATAATGAGTTTGATTCTGTATTTAAAACAATATCATCTCCTTCACTATATATCTCTAGTTCTGATGGATGAATATCAAATACAACTTGAGAACCTTCTTCTAAGAAATCATAGATTCCGTTAGAATCAAAATCTCCAGGTATTAAATATCCTCCACTGTTAACAACTAAACCTAATGAATCCTGAGAAGTTGGAGAATCTCCTAAATAACCATCTCCATCTCCATCCACAAAACCTGCTTCTAAAACATCACTACAACCATCTCCATCGCTGTCTAAATCTAAATGATTTGCAATACCATCACTATCAGTATCTGTTGGAGATGAACCTTGAGTACCGTCTGACATTCCATTATTGTCATTATCAGTAAATCCGTTATCACTAGAATCTACTACCCCATCATTATTTGTATCTTGAGAACCATTTCCTGACTCAACAACGTCATAAATCCCATCATTATCACTATCCAAGTCTAAATAATCTAGTACTCCATCACTATCATTATCTAAAGGATTGGTTCCTTGGGTATTATCTGACATACCATTATTGTCGGTATCTGTAAATCCAGTATCGTTAGAGTCTACTACCCCATCATTATTGGTGTCTTGAGAACCATCGCCTCCTTCAATCACATCGTAAATTCCATCGTTATCACTATCTAAATCTAAATAGTCAGCAATTCCATCTTTGTCACTATCTACCGGAATGGTGTTTTCTGAACCGTCTGCCATTCCATTATTATTATTATCGCTAAATCCAGTGTCGTTAGAATCAATTACTCCATCATTATTGGTGTCTAGGAGTCCATTTCCAGATTCAACAACGTCAAAAATTCCATCGTTATCACTATCTACATCTAAATAATCTGGAATGCCATCACCATCTGTGTCACCAGTTCCTTCATCCACATCAGAAATACCATCGTTGTCGTCATCTTCGTCAATATCATCTGGAATGCCATCACCATCTGTATCGTTACAATAGATCAATAAATCGATAGTTATAATACTGTCACAACCAATAGAATTTATAAGGGTATCGATATAAATCCCTGTGGCAGTATAGGTATTTCCTTGAGGAGACAAGTAAGAACCACAAGCAGTATCTGTAACCATAACGAATGAAGAGTAAGTTATAATTACATTGTAATTTATAATACTATCGCAACCACTAACTGCTACTAATGTATCATTAAACACACTTGAAGAAGTTATTAAAACACCATTCGGAGTTAAGAACTCATCACATGAATTAATATTTATTAAAGTAATTGGAATTGCAGTATCAACAACTAAATCTAATACAAATAATGTATCACATCCATTTGCATTTTGTACAGTGTCGTAATATATTCCTGATGTGTCTAAATAATTTCCACCAAATAAAATACTATCATTATTACAAATCTGAGAATTTAATGGAACTGTATAGAATGTAGTTACTGTAAGTGTAGTTGAAGTAATACTATCACAACCAGCAGCTGTCTGTAAAGTATCAAAATATATTCCACTGTTTGACTGATAAGTTCCTCCTGCTAAAACACTATCAACAGAGCAAATTTGAACAAAATTATTTGTCATAGTGCTCTGATTTATAATCAAGTCTAAGGTTAAAATACTGTCACAACCTGTTACTCTTTGTAAAGTATCATTATAAATACCTGATTGATAATAGAATATTCCGTTCCAACTAACACTATCGCATCCAATTAATGATGTCGTATCATCAAAATAAGTATTATTAATTGTTAAATCTAAAGTTGCTATACTATCACATCCGGCTGTGGATTGTAATGTATCGGTAAACATTCCTGAAGAACTATATACGTTACCATTCCATATGGTGCTATCACATGCAGTAAGTAGTGTAGTATCACCAATATTTTCGGTTAATAGAGTTAGAGTGGTTAATACTATGCTATCGCATCCAAACTCAGATACTAAAGTATCTACATAGAAACCTGACGTATCTTGGTAACTACCATTTAGGAAAGAGCTGTCACCATAGCATAAAATTTGATTGGTACTAACTGTAACTGGGTTTGTTATAATTAAATCCAATACGAGTATACTGTCACAGCCTGAAGAAGATGAAATAGTGTCATTGTAAATTCCTGAATTTATATAGGTAATTCCTTGCCAAACTGCACTATCGCAAGACCTCAAGTAAATAGTATCTCCAAATAACTCCGAGGAAACAATAAGATTGGTAACTAAAATACTATCACATCCTGAATAAGAAGTTAAAGTATCTGTATATATTCCTGATGTAGTTTGGAAATTACCTCCAAGCAACAAACTGTCTCCGTTACAAATTGTTTGATTTAGGTTATTAATTGAATTTGGTAAAATTGTTAAGTCTAACGTTACTATACTATCACAACCTGCTTGTGCTTGTAAAGTATCTGTGTAAATTCCACTGGATAGTAAATAAGAATTTCCAAATTGAGCGCTATCTCCAAAACAAAGTTCAAGATCAGTAGTAGAATAAACTACTGTATCTAGTATTAATTCAGTTCTAATTAAACTATCACAACCCGTTACACTTTGTAACGTATCTATATACAATCCACTTACAGACTGGTAACTTCCTGCTAATAAAGCACTATCTCCAACACATCTGTAAAGCGTATCTGAATAAGAATATGAATCGTTAATCGTTAAGTCTAACGTCACTATACTATCACAACCAGCTATACTCTGCAGCGTATCTCTATAGATACCACTTAACGTATACATCACTCCATTCCACTCTGCACTGTCACAAGCTATTAACGTTGTTGAGTCTTGAGTAATTGAATCGTTAATAATTAAATTTAATATCGAAACACTATCACAGCCAGCCTGTGCTTGTAAAGTATCTGTATATACGCCACTTGTATCGTACATCACACCACCAAACAACACACTGTCTCCATAACACAACTCTAAATCAGTCGTAGAATATACTACCGTATCTACTATCAACGTCGTACTCACTATACTATCACATCCTGCTGTACTCTGCAATGTATCCAAATATACTCCGCTCGACGTCTGATAACTTCCTGCTAATAAAGCACTATCTCCAACACACCTATAAAGCGTATCTACTACATCGTCATAACTCTCATTTATCGTTAAATCTAACGTAACTACACTATCACATCCTGCTATACTCTGCAGCGTATCTCTATACACTCCACTTAAAGTATACATCACTCCATTCCACTCTGCACTATCACACGCTATTAAACTCGTCGTATCCTCTAAATAACTGCTGTTAATCGTTAAGTCTAACGTCACTATACTATCACAGCCTGTTATCGTCTGAAGCGTATCAACATATAGTCCACTAGTATCGTAAGTTACCGTATTCCATACTGCACTATCACAAGCTACTAACGTTGTCGTATCCCCAGAATAACTACTATTGATCGTTAGGTCTAACACTATTATGCTATCACATCCTGCTACACTCTGTAGAGTATCTACATATACTCCACTACTATCATAAGTTATACTATTCCAAACCGCACTGTCACAAGCAACTAACGTTGTAGTATCTCCAGAATTAGATCCATTGATCGTTAAGTCTAACGTCACTATACTATCACAACCTGCTATACTCTGCAGCGTATCTCTATACACTCCACTTATCGTATACATCACTCCATTCCACTCTGCACTATCACACGCTATTAAACTTGTCGTATCTCCTATATTCTGTGGCAATACCGTTAATGCCGTTACTACTATACTATCACAAGTATTCGCTGCTCCTCCTACTATCGTATCTCGATAACTTCCACTTACTGTCTGGTAAACTCCTCCCAACAATGCACTGTCTCCAAAGCATATAGTGGAATCTACAGTATTCGTCACTGGACTTACTATCGTTAAGTCTAACGTTATAATACTATCACAACCTGCTACGCTTTGTAACGTATCTCTATATATTCCCGATGTTGTATATGTTACTGTATTCCATACCGTACTATCACATGCGGTTAACACTGTTGTATCTCCAGAATAACTTCTATTAATCGTTAGGTCTAATACAACTATACTATCACAGCCAGCTGCACTCTGGAGCGTATCCGTAATAAATTGCTGATTAGTGGATTTTTGAACAGTTATTGTTCCAACCATTCCCATTCCTACATGAGGATCACATTGATAATCATAAGTACCTTCTACATTAAAGACATATTGATAGGTCCAAAGTGAAGTACTAACAGAATTACCAAAAGATTCAGGATTATTTGGATAGGTGGTAGTTGTTCCGTTTACATTATGATAACCTAAATCTGAATTTATAAATGTTACTGTATCTCCAGGATGTATTATAATATCTTTTGGACTAAAAGTATTACCTACAGTTTTCACAGTATGATTAGAATTATAACGGTAGGTTACTCCATTCCATACTGTACTATCACATGCGGTTAATACAGTTGTATCCGCTGCATTTGATCCATTGATCGTTAAGTCTAATGTAATTATACTATCACATCCAGCTGCACTTTGAAGCGTGTCGTTATAAACTCCACTTGTCATATACTTCGTTCCTCGCCACTCTGCACTATCACATGCTACTAATATCGTCGTATCTCCTATATTCTCAGGCGATACCGTTAACGCTGTTACTACTATACTATCACAAGTATTCGCTGCTCCTCCAACTATTGTATCTCTATACGTTCCACTTACCGTCTGGTAAACGCCTGCTAACAACGCACTGTCACCAAAGCATATCGTTGAATCTACATTGTTCGTAACAGGACTTACTATCGTTAAGTCTAACGTTATAATACTATCACAACCTGCTGCACTTACTAATGTGTCGTTGTAAACTCCAGTTGCTGTATAAGTCGTTCCTCCCCAAACTGTGCTGTCACATGCTGTTAACACTGTCGTATCTCCTATATTCTTAGGTCTTACTGTTAATGCCGTTACCACTATACTATCACATGTATTAGCTGCTCCGCCTACTATCGTATCATTATAACTTCCAGTCACTGTCTGGTAAACTCCTCCCAACAATGCACTGTCTCCAAAACATATCGTGGAATCTACATTATTCGTAACAGGACTTACTATCGTTAAGTCTAGCGTAATGATGCTATCACAACCTGCTACACTTTGTAATGTATCTCTATATATACCAGTTGTGGTATAAGTTACTGTATTCCATACTGTACTATCACAAGCTGTTAACACTGTAGTATCTGATGCTCCTGATCCATTTATCGTTAAGTCTAACGTAATTATACTATCACAGCCCACTGCACTTGGAAGCGTGTCATTATACATTCCACTTACGAAATACTTCGTTCCTCGCCACTCTGCACTATCACATGCTACTAATATCGTCGTATCTCCTATATTCTCAGGCGATACCGTTAACGCTGTTACTACTATACTATCACAAGTATTCGCTGCTCCTCCAACTATTGTATCTCTATACGTTCCACTTACCGTCTGGTAAACGCCTGCTAACAACGCACTGTCACCAAAGCATATCGTTGAATCTACATTGTTCGTAACAGGACTTACTATCGTTAAGTCTAACGTTATAATACTATCACAACCTGCTGCACTTACTAATGTGTCGTTGTAAACTCCAGTTGCTGTATAAGTCGTTCCTCCCCAAACTGTGCTGTCACATGCTGTTAACACTGTCGTATCTCCTATATTCTTAGGTCTTACTGTTAATGCCGTTACCACTATACTATCACATGTATTAGCTGCTCCGCCTACTATCGTATCATTATAACTTCCAGTCACTGTCTGGTAAACTCCTCCCAACAATGCACTGTCTCCAAAACATATCGTGGAATCTACATTGTTTGTAACTGGACTTACTATCGTTAAGTCTAACGTTACTATACTATCACAACCTGTAGATGTTTGTAGGGTATCCTTGAAAGTTCCCGTAGTAGTATACCAATTGCCATACCATTGTAAACTATCACAAGCTGTAGCTGTAGTATCTCCAGTTGCAGCATTGTTAATCGTTAACGTTAATGTAACCACACTATCACATCCAGACATGTTGGTAGTGGTGTAAGTATAGGTTCCACTTGTGGTGTATGTCGTTCCATTCCATACCAAACTATCACACGCTGTTAACGTCTCTGCTGATGCATTGTTTGGTCCAGCTTCTGTATAGTCTGCAACACTGTTTCCATCTATATCTAATGGTGTATTGTATCCACCTGAACTTGTTCCCGTTGTATCTACTGTTCCATTGGCATTGAATGTTGGCGATGCTGCTCCTAGTATTCCATCTCCATTAGCATCTGTATAGCCTGCTTCTGCTACATCGTTACAACCATCGTTATCACTGTCTAATTCTAAGTAATCTGCTATACCATCCGTATCACTATCTGGTTCTGTATTAGATTCAGTGTTGTCTGCCATTCCATTGTTATTGGCATCTGCAAAGCCAGTATCGTTATTATCTACTACGCCATCGCCATTAGTATCTGAGGCGCTATCTCCTCCTTCTACTACATCGTATATTCCGTCGTTATCTGAATCTAAATCTAAGTAGTCTGCTACTCCATCCAAATCGGTGTCTGTAGTTGGTATTTGTGTTCCACCATTATCCGTGTCGTGCGTATCTGCAAAGCCATCTCCATCTGTATCTGTAGTAACATCTACCGTTCCATTGCCGTCAGTATCAGTTCCTCCTGCTTCTACAATATCTGCTATACCATCGTTATCACTATCTAAATCTAGATAATCTGCTAATCCATCTCCGTCAGTATCTGTTGGAGTAATTGCTGTTCCACCATTATCCCCATCGTACGGATCGTGAAGACCATCGTTATCTGTATCTGTGAAGTTATCTACTAATCCATCTCCGTCTGTATCTGTCCCGCCTGCTTCAACGATATCTGCTATTCCATCGTTATCGCTATCTAAGTCAAAATAATCTGGAATACCATCTCCATCACTGTCTCCAGAACCTTCTACCGTATCTGGAATACCATCGTTATCATCGTCTAAATCTATAGCATCTGGAATGCCGTCTCCGTCATTATCTCCGCAATTTGGTTGATTGTTAACAACAATATCAGCACTTGGAACTGAAACACATCCATCTGGACTTGTTTCAACAAAAGTATAAGTACCAGGATCAGCAGTAACAAGTCCAGTTGATGAAACACTTAAAACAGTAGGTGTAAATGTATAAGTTGATTGGTTATAACCTGTCCATGAAATATCATCAATAATTACTTGCTTAGATGTAATATTAACTAGTTCAATTACTACATCACCTGAAACATTAATTCCAGTGACAGAGAAAATATGTTCATTGAAATCATCAAAAGGTGTTGATGTTCCTTTTGAAACTCCATTTACAAATAATTCTACTTGTCTATTTCCAGAGCCTGTAAATCCTTTATATAATTTAATTGAGAAATCACTTAATCCACCGGAAATTGTCGAAGAAGTAATTTTACTATTTGAAGAAGATCTTCTAAGCATTAACCCAGGAAGCGAGATTCCAGAACTATTTGCATCACCATTAGCATTTCTTGAGTGAATATAAGACCAAGTTACAGATGAATTTCCAACAAAATTACCATCTGAATAACTATTTGTAGCATTAGAATTAGTAAAATCTTCTAATCCTTGAATAGCATAATTAGCAATTTGAAAACTTCCTGTGGCTACTGCACATGTTGGCTGAGTTATCGTTCCAGCTACTGGTGCACTAGGGGTCGCTGGTTGTGCATCTATTACTACATCTAAACTTGCTGCAGAAATACATCCTGCTGCATTCGTTTCTGTAAACGTGTAAGTTGCTCCTGCTGCTAGAGTTACTTCGCCAGTTGTACCATCTACTGTTGGTCCACTTGGTGTGAAAGTATAAGTGCTTGTAGATTCAAAACTTGCTATAGTAAAGCTTGCTGTTGCTGTTGCACAACTTGGCTGAGTTATCGTTCCTGCTACTGGTGCACTTGGGCTAGTGTTTATAGTTAACGTTAATGTAACCACACTATCACATCCAGACATGTTGGTAGTGGTGTAAGTATACGTTCCACTTGTGGTGTATGTCGTTCCATTCCATACCAAGCTATCACACGCTGTTTGTGTCTCAGCTGATGCATTGTTTGGTCCAGCTTCTGTATAATCTGAAACAGTGTTTCCATCTATATCTAATGGTGTATTGTATCCACCTGAACTTGTTCCAGTTGTATCTACTGTTCCATTAGCATTGAATGTTGGGGTTGCTGCTCCTAGTATTCCATCTCCATTAGCATCTGTATAGCCTGCTTCTGCTACATCGTTACAACCATCTCCATCACTATCTAATTCTAAGTAATCTGCTATACCGTCTGTATCACTATCTGGTTCTGTAGTAGTTTCTGTATTGTCTGCCATTCCATTGTTATTGGCATCTGCAAATCCAGTATCGTTATTATCTACTACCCCATCACCATTAGTATCTGAGGCGCTATCTCCTCCTTCTACTACATCGTATATTCCATCGTTATCAGCATCTAAGTCTAGGTGGTCTGCTACTCCATCAGAATCTGTGTCAGTTGGAACTACTGTAGTTCCACCATTATCCGCATCGTATGGATCGTGAAGACCATCATTATCTGTATCAGTAAAGTTATCTACAAGACCATCTCCATTAGCATCTGTTCCACCTGATTCAATAATATCTGCTATTCCATCGTTATCACTGTCTAGGTCTAAATAATCTGGTATTCCATCTCCATCCGTATCTGTACCAGAACAAGTTTGGGTTGGAGGGAATGCAAAAGAAAATACATGACCATCAACAGCATTAAAAAGTAATGTATAATTAATATTTATTACGGTAAATGGTGAACTACTTGATATTAAAAAGACACCATCTACAGATAAACCATTACTATGAGTAGCTGGATGAATATCAGACAAAACATTACCACTGATATTTGCATTGTGAGCATCTATTTGAGTAATAGTTAAAGGGTTGTTATTATGATCCGTTAAGGTAATTGAGTGAAAATCCAGATTAAGAATGCCAAGATAAACTTCGGTAACAGGATCGGCAAAAGTAATAGACCTGAAACCTAGATTTGTATTAGTACGTTTACCACTTGGCATAACAGGGTTAAATTGAGAAAAACTAACACCAAACATCGAAGATTCTGGGGGGAAATTAAGCCAAGGTTGTGAGGTTATCTGATTAGTACCTATAACTCCAGTTGTTGGATCCCATGAGGTAATTCCAGAAGATGAACAAGTTAGACCTTCATCAACATCTAAAATTCCATCATTATCATCATCTAAATCATTAACGTCTTCAATACCATCTCCGTCTGTATCTGTTAAACTAGTTGGATCAGGGCATGGAGGTTCAGAAAATATAACCACATCAGCACTTGCTGCAGAAATACATCCTGCTGCATTCGTTTCTGTAAAAGTATAAGTCGCTCCTGCTGCTAACGTTACTATACCAGTTGATGTGTCTACATAGGCAAATGGTGTAAAAGTATAAGTACTTGTAGATTCGTAACTATCTATTGTAAACCTTCCCGGTCTACCACAAGTTGGTTGGGTAATCGCTCCAGCTACTGGTGCACTTGGTGTCGCTGGTTGTGCATCTATTACCACATCTGCACTTGCTGCAGAAATACATCCTGCTGCATTTGTTTCTGTAAACGTGTAAGTTGCTCCTGCTGCTAGAGTTACTTCGCCAGTTGTACCATCTACCGTAGGTCCACTTGGTGTGAAGGTATAAGTACTAGTAGATTCAAAACTTGCTATGGTGAAACTTGCTGTTGCTACCGCACATGTTGGCTGGGTAATCGTTCCTGCTACTGGTGCACTTGGGCTAGGGTTTATAGTTAACGTTAATGTAACCACACTATCACAACCAGACATGTTGGTAGTGGTGTAAGTATACGTTCCACTTGTGGTGTATGTCGTTCCATTCCATACCAAGCTATCACACGCTGTTTGTGTCTCAGCTGATGCATTGTTTGGTCCAGCTTCTGTATAAT
>Ga0209223_10001499_pt1 | contig 25242 bp, 23 predicted proteins | sample COG_06_FD_184750 | JGI IMG/M metagenome (GOLD analysis project Ga0209223, IMG submission 184750) | Pelagic Microbial community sample from North Sea - COGITO 998_met_06 (SPAdes) (version 2) | ecosystem: Environmental > Aquatic > Marine > Neritic zone/Coastal water | place: Helgoland, sampling...
CATAAAAAAGTTTTTTCAATACCTCAAGATTGCTGTGGCTGGTAAAGAAGAAAACTTCACTTCGGGCAGTATCAAACGAGCAATCTTCATGCTCTCAATTCCCATGATCTTAGAAATGCTCATGGAATCGACTTTTGCTCTTGTAGACATGATTTTTGTTTCTAGGGTAAGTACGAATGCTATTGCAACGGTCGTATTAACAGAATCTGTTATCACCCTGGTCTATGCGGTCGCCATTGGCTTGAGCATGGCAGCTACAGCCATTGTGGCCAGAAGAACTGGTGAAAAAGACATGGATGGTGCTTCCAAAGCAGCTGCACAAGCCATTTACTTAGGAATTGGCATTGCACTATTCATAGGCATATTTGGTATTGCTTTCCCTAAGCAAATACTTGGTTTAATGGGAGGCGAATTAGATTTGATCAATGAGGGTTACCGTTATACTCAGATTATGATCGGAGGCAACATGACGGTTGTTCTATTATTTCTAATTAATGCGGTATTCAGGGGGGCAGGTAATGCAGCCATTGCCATGTGGACTTTGGTACTATCAAATGGCCTTAATATCATTCTTGATCCGATGTTCATATTCGGATTTGGCCCAATTCCAGCAATGGGAGTTCAAGGGGCTGCGGTTGCCACGAACATAGGCCGCGGAATTGCCGTCATTGGGCAATTGATCATCCTCTTCAATGGCCATAGCCGAATTAAAGTCAGCGTACAAAACATGCGCATTGATCTTAAAATCATGTGGAACCTAATAAAAGTATCCTTAGGTGGGATCGGTCAATTCTTGATCGCTACTTCTTCTTGGGTATTCTTAACTAGAATCATGTCGGAATTCGGCAGTGCAGTCCTAGCCGGCTATGGAATTTCCATCCGAGTAATGATGTTCACATTAATGCCTTCTTGGGGCATGAGTAATGCAGCAGCTACCCTGGTTGGGCAAAACTTAGGTGCGAATCAACCTAAGCGGGCGGAGAAATCAGTCTGGAAAACCAGTAAGTACAATGCCATATTCATGGTGAGCGTTTCTTTAATCTACTTGTTCTTCGCAGAGTATATCGTTGGATTGTTCAAGTCAGATACTGCAGTAATTGAGGCTGGAGCACTGAGTCTTCAAATTATAGCAGCAGGATATATCTTTTATGCTTATGGCATGGTCATAACACAAGCCTTTAATGGGGCTGGTGATACCAAGACCCCGACAATAATTAACTTCTTTGTCTTCTGGGTTTTACAGTTGCCACTCGCCTATCTAGCGGCCATTGAATTGGATTATGGTCCGCTTGGAGTATATCTCGCCATTGTCCTTGCAGAAACACTCATTGCCGTGGTATCCGTGTGGTGGTTCAGAAAAGGGAAATGGAAAATGGTGAAGGTTTAGGTGATTAGATGATTAGGTGAGAAAATTTCAATAAAAAAGACAACAAGTCTTTCTAGAGATTGTTCAGAACTAATTTTATAGTAATTTTAGACTTACATAATTGGAAAATCGAAAAGAGTAAAGCATCTTTCGTAATAATTGAAAGACCTTAAAAAATGACTATGAGAAAATTAACTACTGCACTTTTTATCCTTTTTATCTCTGCTACTACAGCAAAGGCTCAACATGAGAACGAAATTGCAGCGATAAAAGATCACTTTAAGGAATCAAATAAAAAGGAAATTATAAAAAAATTCATGAAGTTAGAAGGCGAGACTGCCACTACTTTTTGGGCAATCTATGATGAATACGAAGCTGCAAGGCAAAAATATGCTGAGCAACAATCTGCCCTTACAATCAAATATGTTGAGAATTTTGACAATATGACTGATGAAATTGCGATGGAATTACTCACTGATAGTAGGAATAGAAGAGCCGCAGAAGTCCAGTTGAAAACGAAGTATTTAAAAAAGATTGCGAAAGCAACAACGCCAATTATTGCTGCTCAATACGCAGAGATTGAACATTATATAGACCTTGTTGTCGATAAAGAATTTTTAGAGACACTACCATTTATTGGTGAGGATTGGTGATAAAAACTACCCATGTTTAGTTAAAAGAAACCTTGTTTAAAACAATAAACAAGGTTTCTTTTTTATTGATAGCGAGCATATTACATTATGATAAACAAAAAAACACTTCCCCTATTTCTAATTTTAGCTTTCTTCATAAGTAGTTGCAGTGGCACAGCTCTAGTCAGTTCTTGGAAAACTGAAGCGCAGCCTAAGCAATACAGCAAAGTAGGTGTGCTTGTATTAACCTCTAGTAAAGTAGCGCGATCGGTAATGGAAAGGGCCATGGTACAAGATTTTAAAGACAAAGGAATCAATGCTACAACAACAATGGCGATTTTTCCTTCAGTTAAAGCCGATGGACTAGTCGTAAACAGGTCGGAAGAAGAAACTAAAGCATTTATGCAAACAAAATTAGACGAGGCAGGAATTGACGCTATCATCGTTTTGGTAATGAAGAAAAGGGAAAAAAAGGAAGGATATGGCCAAAGGGCTAATTCTACCAGGTATTTTGGTAATTACAACTCCTATTATGGATACATGGGTTATAATATTACTCAAATATCAACTCCAGGTTATTACGGCAGTTCAACCAAATATTTTGTAGAGTCCAACCTCTACGATATTGAAAGTTCAGAAATGATTTATTCTGCGCAAACTAAAACGAAGGACCCTAGTAATGTTAAGAAAGAAGTGGAACATTTAGTGTCTCTTGTAGTTAATGACATTGTTAAAAAGAAAGCTATTAGTACAAAATAAAAAGCATCAAAAATTTAAGATCAACAGAATTTAAAGTTATGAAAAACGCATTAAGAAATTTATCACTAATTCTAATTTTGGCAATTCTAGGTGGCTGTAATGCATCCAAATTGACCGGATCATGGAGTAAAGGAGATGCTCCAAAAAAATACAATAAAACTGCCGTGATTGTAATGACTCCGAAGACAACGGGACGTGCCATCTTTGAAGTAGCAATGATGGAGAGTTTAAAGGCTAAAGGCATCAATGCTACGCATACCATGGACATATTCCCAATGGCGGGTACGGCTGGTTTGACTGATTCTTTTACAGAAGCAGAAATTCAGGAAGTAATGGATGAAAAGCTAGCTAAGAACAATGCTGATGTCATTATGATCATTGCTTTATTAGATAGAGAGCAAGAGCAAAAGTATGTTCAAGGAGCTTCAGTTGGTGTCACGATGCCATATACATATGGTGGCGGTTATCATGGTTATTATGGTTATGCTTACGGTAATGTTTATAACACTGGTTACTACACGACGACAACCAGCTATATGGTACAAACTAATCTGTATGAAGTTGCAACTGGTACTTTAATTTACACTGCTCAGACTAAAACTACTGATCCATCTAATATGGAATCGGAGATCAAAAAACTGTCGAACTTAATTGTTTATGATATCGATAAAAGAAAGATCTACGACACAGGATCATAATTACTATCCTTAAAGACAGAATACTTTTCCTATGAAAAAAACAGTGTTGCTTCTCTTATTTACATTATTGATTATTGCATGTAAAGAAGAAGTAAAGCAAAAGATCTCATTGGATGATATTGCTGAAGATTACGTCAGAGTCGTATTGCAAATTGGGCAATACGACTCTGATTTCGTTGATGCCTACTATGGCCCTGACGAATGGAAGCCAATACCTATTTCGGGAAACAGCGTTTTTCAAGCTGATACATTCATCCAAGTGGTGGATGGACTCCGGTACCTAGTCGATAATTTTGATATGACTAATTTACCAGAGAATGAGTTAGTACGGCTAACGATGTTACAAAAGCAGTTGCTAGCAGTTTCTACTAAAGTGCAGATGATGGGTGGCACTTTATTCAGTTTTGATGAAGAAGCTAAACGTCTCTATGACGCAGAACCACCGCATCACAATCAAAGTTACTTTGACAGTCTATTAAGTTTATTAGACGAAAATATCCCAGGACGCGGTGATGTTTCAAAACGGTACAACGACTACGCTAAAACATTTATAATCCCCAAAAATAAGCTCGATAATGTCTTCAGAGCTGCAATTAACGAAGCACGTAAAAGGATAGATGGGTTTTTCCAGTTGCCGAAAAACGAAAATTTCGTGCTTGAATATGTGAATGACAAATCATGGTCAGGCTACAATTATTATCAAGGAAAAAGTCAAAGTTTAATTCAAATCAACACTGACTTTCCAATCTTCATTGAGCGCGCTATCGATTTGGCATGTCACGAAGGTTATCCAGGTCACCACGTTTATAATGCATTGTTAGAGCAGAACTTGGTGGAGGGTAAAGGATGGAAAGAATTCTCAGTATATCCTCTATTTAGTCCGCAATCATTAATCGCAGAAGGAAGTGCTAACTATGGCATTGATGTCGCTTTTCCTGGTAAAGAAAGGAGCGAATTTGAAAAAGAGGTGTTATTTCCTTTAGCAGGTATTGATCCGATAAAAGCGGATGCCTATTACAAGGTTCAAGCATTGAGGGCAAAATTGGACTATGCGGGCAACGAATCTGCGAGACTTTACCTTAACGGAGATATTTCAAGAGAAGAGGCAGCTGCTTGGTTGGAGAAATACCTGCTTTACGAACCTCAAAGAGCATTGCAAAGAACTAGGTTCTTCGATCAATATAGAAGTTATGTGATTAACTATAATTTAGGCCGAGACCTTGTTGCTGATTATGTATTAAAGCAAGGAGGCACAGACGACCAACCTAAAAAACGCTGGGCAATATTTAAAGAACTTCTCAGTAATCCTCATACTGCTTCTACACTCAAATAGTAAGCATTCTTTGCGTGAATACTCATAATTGGAAACAAGTATACTAACGCACTACTCCGTTCACCACTTTTGCTTCTCCTTTGTTCAAGTCTATTAGAAACCCATTGATTACGGCGTATCGAGGAACACCACCTTTGTTCAGAAGGAAAGTTGAATGCGAGCCCAAGGCCATGGCATCATTCAAACTACGATCACCTCGTAAAACACCTATTGGATGATCAGTATAGCGTACATTAGCCGGGATATCGTTGGACCTTACATGTGTAATCCCCCGTTTCAAAAGCCCCATGAAGTCAAGGTCCTTTATACCGTAATAAGCAACTGGAGTTTCCAGCACCTTACCCTTACTGTAGGTTAATCCCGTTGCATCCAAAGTTTCGAATCCATAATAAATGGAGAGGTCACCCAACTCTTGAATACTACTATAAAAGTAATATTTACTATGGTCATCATATTCCATTTCAAAATGGTTGATGGCCGCATCGACAGTATATTCCTTACCTCCTAATTGATAGGTTAAGTTTTCGATCTTCAAGTCAAACAATTGACGCTCATTGAAAGGCAAGGCTTCATATTTTGAGAAATCCTCAGATTCATAAGTCTTATCAGCAATTACTTCAAGTGCGGAAAGAATGCCCATAAAATTCAACTTTCTAATTTCTTGCTTTTCACGGTCATTTTGATAACCCCCTGACTCAATCAAAATGGTACTTGTCCCCCATTTTTGAATATTATCTCCAAAGGCCCTTGGTTCAAAAGCATCATCATATTTAGCCACTTGGTTTGGAGCATATTTTTGAATTACATCATTCATCTTACCAATCACCTTCATGGCATCACCCCTCACTTCATTGATGTCTTTTGGATAATTATAAGCTGGAGCCAAAAAAGAGATGGTCGCAGGATTTGGACTATGGCCTACCGTATAATAACGACTTTGGTCATGCAGGTTAAAACCAAAATCTGCATCTAGCCTGTCCCTTATCCATTTTAGTATTTGTGCTTCTGAAGATTCCAAACGTTGTGCATCCCTATTCAGATCGACACCCAATGCATTTCTTCTGGTAAACAATTCCGCACCATCTGGATTTAGCATTGGCACAAAATGAATTGTGAGTTTTCTAAATAAATTATTCTTAAACTCTTCAAAATCCTCCGATTCAAAAAGGTTGAAAATATCAAATAAGGCCATTGTAGCCGTAGATTCATTACCATGCATCTGCGACCAGAGTAACACACTCGTTTCACCAGAACCAATAGAAAGCAGAGTTATGTCCCTTCCTTGTATAGATTCTCCTATTTTTTCAACTTTAAAAAGGTCGTTCTCTTTTAGTGCGTTAATCAAAGGCTGCAGGTCGGCATGTTTGAACCTTCGGTCCTTTAATGTTACCTCTTTGAACTTGTCATAAGCATCATAAAGTTGCTTGTCAATGGTTTGAGCTGAAGTTGTAGTCACTAGTATAAATATTAAAAAACTTGTAATTAGACGCATAGATTATTTTTTAATGGGCCCTTTTAAACCCAAATCTTCAATTGAATTTCGTATATCATTCATAAACTGATCCCCTGGATCACTTTTGACCGTGAGGTAATTCGGATCGATCTCTTTCCAAAGTTCATGGCCAATAAACGTTTTGTATTCGTGATGACCTATTACATATTTCAGGTCATACTTATTATTGAGCATTCGGATCAAAGCAATATTGGCCTCAAGTTGCGCCTCCGTCATGGGCGTGTTTTTTGTGCCTCCAACATTCTCAATTCCGATAGCGCAATGATTTAATCCAATAACATGCCTGGCCATTACAGTATCAGGCATCAATTGATAAATAGTCCCATCCCTATCGATGGAGTATTGAGAAGAAACATTCAAAGCTCCTGCGCGCTTTATACCGTTTCTAGAATTGGGTAATGTAGCTGTATTAAAAGTCCTAAATGTACCTTCGAAAGTAGGAATAGCCGTCCAATGTACAACCACCATTTGTGGAACAATAGTGGGCTCAGTTTGTTTAATCCCATACCTATCTTCTAGATAAGCCAATGAAAGCGCTCTTCTTTCATCATCAAATAAAATAGGTTTTTGAATAACCTTCTGCGCATTGGCAAAGACTGTCACAGTCATTATGGATAATAAAAGAATCGATTTTAACATAGTGGGAAGTTATTAAATCTCATCAAATGTAGCTCCGCCATCCATGTATTTAAAATGAAAACCTTTTCATTATGATATGAATCAAATTAGCGGGTTATTTGTATCCTTCTTATCATTATTCAATCATTAACGATATATAGAATGAAATCAGTAAAAAATTATTTTGTCATTTTGATGACGCTGACACTAATAACTGTTCAGAGTTTTGGACAAGAAGAGCAGCCCCCAAGAGAAAAATGGAGCCTTGAGACCATTCAAGGGACAGTTAATACCATTAATAAGGAAACAAGAGAAATCACGTTAGTTGGTGCTTTAGGAGAACTTATTGCATTTACGGCAAGTGATGCAGTTGAAAGATTTGATGAAATCGAAGTGAATGACATCGTTAAGTTCGAATCATGGGCATATATGTTGGCGGAGTTCCGTGCTCCTACTCCTGAAGAAATTGCTGAGCCTTTAGTGATGATTGCTGAAGGTGGTAAAGCACCAGAAGGAATGGCACCTGGCGCTATCGTTGGAGCCGTAATGAGAGGTGTTGTAACTATTGAAGCATTAAACAGACCTTATATGGTTGCCACAGTTAAAGGCCCGCGTGGAAATTATGTTACTATTCCAATGGAAGATGCCGAGTTTATGACAAAGCTTCATATTGGACAAGTAGTAATTCTAACATATGCTGAAGCTGTTGCAGTTTCATTAGAAAAAGTTGGTGTTGCTATTGAGAAAAAATAAACCTCAATTATTCTTAAAAGCATCCAAGATTGATTCTTCAGTCTTGGATGTTTTTATTTAAACACATTTAAACCAAAAGAGGGCGATACAATTCACTTGCCAATCATAAGGTTTAATCACCAGTTTTACCGACTTTCTACCTTCTAAAAAAGGCCCGAATTAATTGGTAAAACGATTAAACCCTATCACAACCATTTTGTCCAAAACAATTAAAAATATAATTCAATATCCGGGAACAAATTTGTCATTTTATGACTTATTTGTGCTGCAAAACTAAACTATGTTACGAAAGATTATAAGCATTATTTTAGGGATTGTCTTACTAGCAGGTGCCATTTTTGTCGCCCAAACCTTAATAAGCAACAATAAAAGAGTTGTACGAGAAGTTCCAAAAACCGTAAAGACTGTATTCACCCAGAAAGTTTCAAATTCTGAAATTCCTATTGTTGTTAAAGCAAATGGAAACTTGGTGGCTTCTAGGAAAATCGAAGTATTTTCAGAAGTACAAGGAATATTTAAAGAAACTACAAGGCCTTTTAAATCTGGTCAATTTTACAAAAAAGGGGAAGTACTCATGGACATTAATAGTTCAGAGTTTTATACCAGTTTACTCTCACAGCGAAGTACCCTTTATGATTTAATTACTGGTATGATGCCTGATTTAAGATTTGATTATCCTGAGTCTTTTGATCATTGGGATGCCTACTTAAAGGAGTTTGATCTTCAGAAGAATTTAAAAACACTTCCTGAGCCATTAAATGATCAAGAAAAGTACTTTATCAATGGCCGAAAAGTCGTTACTACCTATTACAATATAAAAAACTTAGAGGAACGTTACAGTAAGTACAAAATCATTGCTCCTTTCGATGGTATGTTGACTGAATCATTGGTCAACCCTGGAACCTTAATTCGATCTGGCCAGAAGCTAGGAGAATTTGTTTCATTAAAGAGTTTCGAATTAGAAGTCAATGTCAATTTGGAATACATGGAGATTTTAAGAGTGGGGAAATCAGTGTTGTTATCTGATTTGGCCGGTCAGCAAGAATGGCAAGGAATTGTAAAGCGAGTAAATGGCAAGGTTGATCAAAGTTCACAGACAGTAAAAGTTTACATAGGTGTAGCAGGAGAAAAGTTAATTGAAGGCATGTATTTAGAAGCGAACATTGCGGCAAGAGCAGAACAAAATGCCCTTGAAATCCCTAGATCGCTTCTTCAAAACGAAAGTGAAGTTTATGTCGTAGAAGAGGGCAAATTAGTGATCAAACAAGTTAATGCAGTTTATTTCACTGATAAAACGGCCATCATTAAAGGGCTTAAAGATGGCACTGATATGGTGAATAGGCCATTGCCGGGGGCTTACAGTGGCATGCTCGTAAAAATCGCAAAGAGTAGTCAAACATTTGATAAATAAGGCATGAGAAAAATCATAACTTACTTTATTAGGTATTCGGTTGCAGTTAATATCTTAATGGCTGCCTTGATCATTTTTGGAATACTAGGGTTGTTGAAGATGAAATCTTCCTTCTTTCCGCTTAATGATTCTAAAATCATCAATATTACCATTGCCTATCCTGGCGCATCTCCTTTAGAAATTGAAGAAGGAGTTGTTTTAAAAATTGAAGATAACCTTAAAGGAGTAGTTGGGATTGACCGCGTTACTTCGGTGAGTAATGAAAACTCTGGGAGAATTTCTGTTGAAATAGAAAAAGGACGAGATATTGACCTAATGGTGCAAGAGGTAAAGAACGCGATTGATCGTGTACCGTCCTACCCTACGGGTATGGAACCACTAGTCGTTAACAAAACAGAAAGTTCTAGACCAACCATTTCCTTTTCATTAAGTGGTAATAATGTGCCTCTAAAGTCACTGAAAGATGTAGCGAGAGAGATTGAAAATGATCTACGAGGTATTGAAGGCATTTCACAGGTGGCATTGTCAGGATTCCCGGCTGAAGAAATCGAAATAGCGGTAAGGGAAAATGACTTATTGGCCTTTAACCTCTCCTTTGCCGAAGTAGCAAGAGCCGTTTCTCAGGAAAACATAATTGTTACTGGCGGTAATATCAAGACCGATTTAGAAGAGTATTTAATCCGTGCTAATAGCAGGTCATATACAGCAAAAGAATTAGATTATTTGGTTGTAAGAGCGGATCCTAACGGCCAAGTGATTAGACTAAAAGATGTAGCGGAAGTAAGAGACCGTTTTGCAGAAAGTCCAAACGCGCGATTTTTCAATGGCAAGAGTTCCGTCAATGTGAGCATCAGTAATACCAATGACGAAGATCTAATTTCAACTGCAGAAAAAGTCAGAGAATATGTAACTGATTTCAATCAGAGATACACAAACCTTCAATTAGATACTATCAATGATACTTCAATAACATTAGTTCAGAGGACCCAATTATTGACTGAAAATGCCTTGGTTGGAATGCTTTTAGTATTGTTCTTTTTGTCTCTTTTCCTGAATACGAGGTTAGCATTCTGGGTTGCCATAGGTTTACCTATTGCATTTTTAGGCATGTTCATTTTTGCTCCTGGCTTGTCCGTAACAATCAATATTTTGTCCCTTTTTGGAATGATCATAGTAATCGGGATTTTGGTGGATGATGGTATCGTGATTGCAGAAAATATTTATCATCACTATGAAAAAGGTAAAAGCAGAGTACAAGCAGCAATAGATGGAACGCTAGAAGTGATCCCTCCTATCGTATCTGCGATTATGACGACAATTTTGGCTTTTAGCACATTTCTCTTCCTTGATGGTAGAATAGGTGAGTTTTTCGGTGAAGTTTCTGTTGTGGTAATATTAACACTTTCAATTTCTTTGATCGAAGCATTAATTATTTTACCTGCGCACATTGCTCATTCCAAGGCATTGGTAAAACAAGATCCAACCAGGAAAAAAACTGGCATTGGACGGGTGTTTAGCAAGCTCAGAGACATTAATAAAATTGGTGATGCCATTATTACTTTTTTGAGAGATGGCATCTATTCTAAGGTCCTGGCATTCTCTTTGAAAAACCGTTTTTTAACGCTTTCCGTTGCTTTTGGTCTATTAATCCTTACCGCTGGTGCAATAGGTGGTGGTATCATTAGATTCACTTTCTTCCCGCAACTCGCGAGTGATCAGGTGGCCGTTAGTTTAAAAATGCCAGAGGGTACAAATGTATCAATAACCGATTCGATTCTTACTGTAATTGAAGAGAAGGCATGGTTGATCAATGAAGAGTATACAGATAAACAAGGAACGGGCGAACAAGTCATTCAAAATATAATTAAACAGATTGGCCCTGGTACTGCTAACGGCAGCCTCAGCATTAATCTATTACCGGGCGAATCACGGGCCTTTCCTTCAGATGAAATTGGCAATGCAATTAGGTCGGCTATGGGACCTGTTTATGGTATTGAGGCATTGACTTATGGAGGTGGGCGAAACTTCGGAGGAAGTCCTATCTCGATTTCACTTTTAGGAAATAATATTTCGGATCTGAAAGCTGCGAAAAAAGAGCTTAAAGAAGTTATGCTTAACAATGCATTGTTAAAAGATATCACTGACAACGACCCAACAGGTATCAAAGAGATCAATATTAAGCTTAAAGACAAGGCCTACCTATTAGGTTTGAGTACTCAATCGGTCATGAGCCAAATTCGTTATGGATTTTTTGGGTTTCAAGCACAACGCTTTCAGCGAGGTCAAGATGAAATACGTGTATGGGTGCGCTATGATGCACAAGACCGATCGAGCATCAACAACTTAGACGAGATGAAAATTGATGCTCCTGACGGTTCAAAAGTTCCTTTTTCAGAAATTGCGGATTATGAAATTGAACGAGGAGAAATTGCAATTAACCATTTAAACGGCAGAAGAGAAATGCAAATTACTGCTGACCTCTCCGATCCATCCGAAAGTGCACCTGAAATATTGGCACAATTGAGAGATGAAATTGTACCAGAAATTCAATCAAGGTATCCATCAGTCAGTGCAATGTATGATGGACAGAAACGAGAGCAAAACAAGCTGACGAATTCTGCAGTTACAGTTGTTCCTATAATTCTCTTCTTGATTTACATCACCATTGCATTCACTTTTAGATCATACGGGCAACCTTTGTTACTTCTTCTTCTAATTCCTTTGAGTCTAATTGGTGTAGCATGGGGGCACTGGATTCATGGTTTTCCTATCAATATGCTTTCTTGGTTAGGAATTATAGCATTGATTGGTATAATGGTGAATGACGGCTTGGTCCTAATCGGTAAATTTAATACTTACCTGAAAGACGGTATGCCTTATGACATAGCCCTTTATGAAGCTTCCAAATCCAGGTTTAGGGCAATTTTCTTAACCTCTTTGACAACCATAGCTGGCTTAGCGCCTTTGATATTGGAAACAAGTAGACAAGCGCAATTTTTAATTCCTATGGCCATTTCAATTGCATACGGAATTGGTGTTGCAACCGTACTCACATTGGTGATTCTCCCAATATATTTGAGTCTGGCAAATTCATTGAAAGTGAATGCTAAATGGTTAGCCAGTGGTAAGAAAGTCCCTAGAGAACAGGTAGAAAGAGCATATTTGGAATTAAATACTGAAGTTCATGATTAAAAAATACTTTTTAATTGTCGCCCTCCTATTGACTGGCTATATGGTCAAAGCACAAGATTTACTGAGTAAATCTGATGCCTTGATGATTGTAATGGAAAACAACTTTGATGTAAAGCTTTCACAGGAACAAATCAAGATTGCTGAAACCAATACTAGCATCTATAACTCAGGTTATTTACCAACACTTACTGGTAACCTTGGGACAACTTACAACTCTGACAATATTAGTGTCGAGTTTCAGGATGGCCGAGAAACTGAATTAACAGGTGCTACTTCAAATAGTAGGAATGCTGGCTTGAATTTGAACTATGTGATATTCGATGGTTTTAACAGGAAGTTCAACATGCAACGAAATGAGGAATTTTTAAACCGTGGACAGCTCGCATTAAGGGCGACCTTAGAAAGCACAATCCTTTCTTTATTCGGCACCTATTATGCAGTTGCTCAATCACAACAAAACGTTGCTAACCTGTCCGAGACGTTAACGATTTCAAAGGAAAGACTGCTTAGAGTAGAATATGGTTATGAATATGGTAGAAGTTCCAGGTTAGACGTGTCTAATGCTCAAGTGGATGTTTATACTGACAGTATTAATGTCCTAAATGCGACTCAGAACCTACAGAATACAAAAAGAGATTTGAACTACATATTAGGGCTTCCTGCGAACAATGTTTTTAATATTGATACTACTGTTAATTTCAGTACTACTATTGATAAATCATTATTCTTAGAAGGCTTAGATCAAGCGAATGTTGAGGTACTAATTGCCGAATCTGACATCACCATTAACCGTCAATCTACCAAAATATCAAAATCTAATTTATACCCAACGCTGAGTCTAAATGGAGGATATAATTATAGACTTGGTAATAACAATAGTGCCTCTTTTACTGCGTCAAATAGTAGTACAGGATTATCCGGTGGACTTAACTTAGGCTGGAACATTTTTGATGGAGGTAATACTAGGACCAACACAGAGGTTGCTAAAATCAATGAAAACATAAGCATAGTAAGTTTAGATCAACTAAAGAGCAATCTTCTTGTGACATTTGAGAATGCCTGGGGGGATTATCAAAATAAACTCTTCGTAGTTGATGCCCAAGAAAACAATCTTTTGGCAAACCGAATGAACTTCGACAGAACCGTAGAGCAGTACAAACTCGGTCAAATTAACTCTATTGATTTCAGAAATGCACAGAGAAACCTCCTCTCGGCAGAAGTTGGCTTGACACAAGCAAAATTTGATGCAAAAAGGGCTGAATTATTGTTATATCAAATCTCCGGGAAAATCACAGAAGCAGAGTACTAAAGCATCAACCAACCCATAAAACTATTTGTTATAGATAGGTTTAAATATTTTCTGAAGGCTTTTCAACGCCTGTATTCTTACAAAGTTGACAATCAGTCATTAAATGAGTCAATATCCTTCCGCTGGCAGCATAAAAAAAGCCCAGCGCTCGTGAAGAACCTGGGCTTTAAACCAAACCACAACGTTATGTGGAATTTATCACAACAATGACTTATTCGACCAAGAATAAAATCAAACTCAATTCAAACATACTGGTAATTATCAATGGTCTTTTTGATTTTCGATAAATGGACAAAATTCATCGATAATTGGATAATCACCCACCTGGCAGTGTTTAAATTACCAAGTATACTCTGGAGGATTAATATTGTTTAATCTGACATAGAGGTTTGATTTTGACCTGTGGTTAGCCATATGATCTTGAACATAAAACAAAGCAAAAGCCCTACTCACTGTATTGCCACTGTGGTACATTACCGTAAGTTCATCCAATTGCTCTTGCTCTATAGAATAAATAACATTAGTAACATGATCAAATCCTTTTTCAACCAAAGCAATAATTTCTTCTTTGGTCATGGTACTGGCATCCGGAGTTTTCGCGACCACTTCTAGCCCTTCCACATATCTTTTTGTCAATAATTCAACGGTATACCCTATGTGAACCATTTGCTCTGCGAAGGATTTACTTACATCAGTTGGTTTGAAATCATATTTATCAGCAGGCATAGCCCTTGCCACTGCCAAACAATGGGCTTTGGCTTCAAGCCAAACAGGTAAATACATCTTTGTGAAATCTGTCTTAGGCTTACCTGCCTTTTGGGCAGATAATGAAAAGGATAACGAAAATATAATGACGGAGAAAATTAAGCGCTTCATAACATTAGAGATTTGAAGTTTAAAAGCTACAAAAAATAAATTCGTAATTTTCAAGTCATTATGGAGAATTCAGATCAATTGGAGAAGCTTTTCAGCCCTAGTAATAAAAGAGATGTTTCTCGTGTGCGCCAGACTTTTTTTAGAACTAGTTTCAAAACGCACCTCACTTTAGCCACAATGGCGGACAGGAAAGCCAACATCATGTTGCGCTTAAATTCGATATTGTTAAGTTCAATAATACTGTTTAACCGTTATATAATTGAGTTCAGTAATTTATCAACAATTACTTTATACATATTTGTGATCACCACATTGGTATCACTAGTATTAGCAATACTCGTTGTTAGACCGGCAAGGCTAGGCCAAGACGGCAGTAGCACTCAGATTAATTATTCTGAGAATATTTTTTCACTTAGAAATTTTGGCAAAATTCCATTGGCAGATTTTGAAAAAGCATTTGAAGATGTTTTAACAAGTACAAAGTTGCTTTATGGGAACATGATTAAGGATTTACATAATTATGATCGCCTGCTCTCAAATAAATACAAATTGCTCAGGGCTTCTTATACAGTCTTTTTGGTTGGGCTAGTCTTAACAGTGCTTTCATTCATCTTCTTCTTAGGGGTTCTTTGAATGCAGTTTTTAGATGACAAAAAGATCGTTTTAGACAAATTATTTAGAAGCAAATATTAATAAAATTCTTACTTTTATGAGAGTTTTACACCGTTTATAATGGTGTGAATGTTCAATGAATGCATTGCAAGAATAAACTACAATCAGAAACAAACAATGAAAAAAACTCTTACTATTTCTCTGCTAATATTGCTCTCTCAAATTACAATTGCACAGAGCCTACCAAATCTTTATAAAAAAGTTAATTCATCTGTTGTAGTAATACAAACTATGAACAGAACCAGTGCAGGAGCTGGAGACAAACAAAAAGTAAACACAGAAAGTGGATTGGGTTCTGGTGTGTTAATCTCAGAAGATGGGATGATCTGGACAGCTTCTCACGTGGTGCAATTGGCTGAATATGTCATATTGAAATTCACAGATGAAGACGTTTATGAGGCCAAGGTAATTAGTACAGACCCCCTCTCCGATGTAGCGCTTATTCAGATTCAAGGAGATTTTCAGCTTAAAAACAAGCATGTTGCTAGAGTTGGTGATTCTGATGATGTCGAAATTGGTGAAGATATTTTTGTTATTGGCGCACCTAGAGGATTGGAACAGACCTTATCAAAAGGTATTGTGAGTGGCAGATTAAAACCAGACCAACAAGGATTTACTCCTGTCGAATACATCCAGACTGATGCATCGATTAACCCTGGTAATTCCGGCGGTCCTATGTTTAACATGAAAGGCGAAATTATTGCCATTGCAAGTTTCATTCTTACAGAGTCTGGCGGCTTTAACGGTATTGGATTTGGCGCTACTTCCAACGTTGCTAAGACGGTACTTATGGAAACCGAACATATTTGGTCTGGCGCCGAGTATGTCTACCTAGAAGGTGACATGGCTTTGGCATTCAATATTCCACAAAAAGCAGGAATGTTAGTTACTTCGGTTTCTCAAGGAGGGGTTTTAAGTGAAATTGGTCTTATTGGTGGGTTCATTAATGCAAAAATTGAAGGATCAGAAATATTAATTGGTGGGGACATAATCCTATCCATCGCAGGTGTTGAAATAAGTGATCAGTTAATTGTCGGTGCAGTTAGGGAAAAAATATTCAGCTTAGACAGTGGCGAGACTTATACCATAAAGTATTACAGACAGGGACAAATAAGGAATGCTTTTGTGATAAAACCTTGATAAGATTTAATTGTCTTTGTCTATAAGCACAGTTTAATTGTTAGCAATTCTATCTTAAATAATTTATTTTGGAATAGACCATAAATCTTAATTTACATGAAAAGACTAAGTTTATTATTTACATCCTGTTTGTCAATATTCTTTTTGACTAATTGTGATGGAAATTCAGACAATAAAAGCGGTGGCGATTATGAAACTGCTAGTGGAGAAATTCCCGTTAATCCGTTAAACGAAGTGTATTGGGGAGACACACACCTGCATACTGACCTTTCAATGGATGCTGGTGCATTCGGTAATAGATTGGGCTTAGATGAGGCATATCGATTTGCTAAAGGTGAAAGCGTACAAGCATCTTCCGGCCAAGAAGCAAAATTATCTCGACCATTAGACTTTTTGGTTGTTGCCGACCACTCTGATGGAATGGGCTTGTTTCCAGCCATTGCTGATAAAAAAGATTGGTTAATGGAATTGGAAGAAGGGCCTAGATGGAGAAAAATGTTTGAAGAAGGAAAAAACGGTGAATTAGCTTTAGATATTATTGAAAATTTCAGCCAGGACAATTTTTCTTTTGCTACCAATGATCCTGAACTCATGACACCTGTTTGGAAAGAAACTGTAAATGCAGCCGAGGCACACAATGCGCCAGGAAAATTCACAGCTTTCATTGGATATGAGTGGACTTCTTTACAAAAAGGAAATAACCTTCACAGGGTAGTTATCTACAGAGATAATGGAGATAAAACGATTGGCTACTTACCATACACAGCTGGAGACAGTATTGACCCAGAAGACTTATGGAGATATCTAGCTGAGTATGAAAAGAAAACAGGTGGTAAAGTTTTAGCCATTGCCCATAATGGTAATCTAAGTAACGGAATGATGTTTGCCGAAACTACATTAGGTGGAGAACCACTCAGTGCAGATTATGCAAAAAGAAGAAATCAGTGGGAACCACTTTATGAAGTTACGCAGATTAAGGGAGATGGTGAGGCTCACCCATTCCTCTCTCCAAATGATGAATTTGCCGATTTCGAAAACTGGGATAAAGGAAACTTGGATTTGAGTTCTCCTAAAACAAATGATATGCTGGAGTATGAATATGCACGTTCCGCATTAAAATTAGGTCTAAAGCATGAAGAGAACTTAGGTACTAACCCATTCAAATTTGGAATGATTGGAAGTACGGATTCTCATACTTCATTAGCTACTGCGGATGATAGTAACTTTTTTGGTAAAGCAAGTAATGTTGAGCCACATAAGGAAAGAGCTAATCACCTATTTGTAGGCTCTCCTGAAAGAAATTATCAAACTTGGGAAACTGTAGCTTCCGGCTATGCAGCGGTTTGGGCCAAGTCCAATACTCGTGAAGACCTTTATGACGCCATGGCTAGAAAAGAAACTTATGGTACTACTGGGTCTAGAATGAAAGTACGCTTCTTCGGTGGCTGGAATTTTTCTAATGGAGACATGAATGCCAATTTTATCGAGACTGGTTATGAGAAAGGCGTACCAATGGGTGGTGATTTAACAGATGGGAATGGTAAAACACCTTCATTCATGGTACATACGACAATGGATCCAGAATCAGGAAGCCTAGATAGAATTCAAATCGTAAAAGGATGGTTAAATACAGATGGAAGTTTAGATGAAAAAGTTTATGATGTGGTCTGGAGTGGCAATAGAACACAAGCATCAAATGCAAAAGTACCTTCAGTAGGAAATTCTGTTAACCTTAATGATGGAACCTGGGACAACTCCATGGGAGCGCCAGAATTAAGCAAAGTATGGACTGATCCAGACTTTGATCCATCAAAAAGAGCATTCTACTATGTTAGAGTACTTGAAATTCCAACGGCAAGATGGACACTTTATGACAAATTAAGGTTTGGTGCAGAATTAGGTCCAGAAGTTCCTTTGACAATAACGCAAAGGGCTTATACATCTCCAATTTGGTATACACCAAATTAATTGAACAAAATTTTCAATTTGGGGGTAGCTTTATATTAAGCTATCCCCTATTTTTTGTCTAATTATGATTAAGAAACTTATAAAAGAACCCTTATTCCAATTTATAATAATTGGAATTGGATTGTTTTTCATATTCAAATTGGCCAATAAAGAGACAGCTTATGGAGAAGTAACCATAGATGATCAATTGCTTGCTGAACTATCAATTAAATGGGAAAACCTGCGTAAAAGACAACCTACTGCAAATGAATTAATGGGTTTATTAGCTACTTATGTTGAGGACGAGGTATTCTATCAAGAAGCTATTGCAAAAGGATTAGATCAAAATGATGAAATTATAAAGAGGCGCCTTTCTCAAAAAATGGAGTTTATTTCGGATGAAATGGCGAGTACACTGCAGCCTTCCATTGAAAATTTTAAGAGTTATTATAATGACCATTCAGAAGATTACATGAAGCCAATGCAGGTTTCGTTCAAACATGTTTTTTTCAGCTTCGACAAGAGAAGTAATGCACGAGCTGATGCAGAAGCAGCATTAATCAAAAATGATCCTACTAATTCTGGGGATTTTTTGTCTTTGCCTTCGAGTTATAAAAGCGAATACATTACAAAAATAGGGAGTGATTTCGGGCTTAAATTTTCAAATGCATTACAGGACATTGAAACTGGCAAATGGGTGGGGCCCATTGAGTCAGGATTTGGTGTCCACTTGGTTTATATAGATTCGAAAAATGCATCTTCCTTATATCCATTCGAAGAGGTGGTGGCAAAAGTTAGAAATGATTATAATTATAATGCAAGTAATGAATTTAAAGAGAAGTTTATAAGTGAACTAATCTCTTCCTATGAGATCAATATTGATGTTTCAAATCAGCAGCTTAAAAAATTGATTGATGCGAAGTATTAAAATATGTCTGATATTAATAGCATGCTCTTTCTCATTGTATTCCAACGATTTAAGACCTGCTTATTTTAGTCTTTCCCAACAGACTGACAGTACTTATCAATTGGTTTGGAAGCTACCTGCTCAAGGAAGTGCAACTCCTAAGATTTATCCTAACCTACCAGAAGGCTGGCAAATATTAAATGAAAATGCCAACCTTTTATCTGATAACTTAAGAAGAACATATACGATTCAGATTGAAGGAGCACTACAAGGTAATCAGCTATATTTTGAAGGACTTGAAAAAACCCAGCTAGAAGTTATTCTTTCAATTAAATTATTCGATGACATCCGATACGCTTCAATTTTAAAACCAGGCAACCCCTATTACATTATACCCAGTGAACCAAGTAAATGGGATGTAGTTAAGACCTATGTTGTCTTAGGTTTTGAACATATTTTGGAAGGATTTGACCATTTACTCTTCGTGCTTTCGCTGCTTTTAATTACTAAGGGATTTGGTAAATTAGTTAGAACAATAACAGCATTCACAATAGCACATAGTATTACCTTAACGATGGCTTCTTTAGGAATGGTTGGTTTGCCCATGCCTCCTGTTGAAGCCATAATAGCGTTAAGTATCGTTTTTCTAGCAGTTGAAATCATTAATCATTATAAAGGGAAAGACTGTATCACAGCAAGACATCCATGGATTGTTGCCTTTACTTTCGGATTACTTCATGGGTTTGGCTTTGCCGGTGCATTGTCTGAAGTTGGATTACCACAAACTGAAATACCAACCGCACTGCTATTTTTCAATGTTGGTGTTGAATTAGGACAATTAACATTTGTCTTAGCGATAATCCTTTTATTATGGATTATTCGTAAAATCAAATCTGAATGGCCTTCTTGGGTGAGATGGATCGCACCATATGCAATTGGAAGTATAGCTTCTTTTTGGTTAATTGAAAGGGTCGTGGGCTTCTGGAAATAATGTTGAGATGAGAACAATCCTAAATCATATCATTTTATTGTTTTTTAATAATAGATTATTATGGCTTATTTTCTTCCTACTCGTTACAAACCTAGCCCTTACTCAAGACATTGAGCCAAGGCGCTGGAGAGTATTACCGATTGGCACTAATGTAATTGGAGCAGCCTATTTATATTCGAATGGAAATTTACTGCTTGACCCGGTACTTGAAGCTGAGGATGTAGCAATGGACATCCATACCATTGCTGTCTCATATGTAAAGCCTTTCAAATTACAGAATGCAAAAATGAGATTTGACATTCAATTACCGTTTACTACTGCAACATGGAATGGTTTAGTGAGTGGTCAGCCGGCCACGGTAAGTAGGAATGGGCTTGCCGACCCTAGGATACGGTTGTCATATAATATCATCGGTCCGCCTTCAGGTTCAACTGAAGAATATATTAGCTTCTTGAAAAGTAATGCTGTTTATACTACCGTAGGAGTTTCTTTGGCTGTAAGACTTCCTTTTGGTAATTACCTAGAAGATAAATTGTTAAACATTGGCTTCAATCGCTTAACAATACGACCCCAAATAGGCATGGTGCACAACTGGAATAAATGGTCCTATGAATTGACAGCTTCAGTTTTCCTTTTCACTGAAAACCAAGCATTTTACAATGGTAATTCTCGTACGCAAACTCCCGTCTATGCACTTCAGAATCATCTAAATTACCAATTCAGCAAGACCATTTGGACTTCTATAGGGCTCTCTTATGGTACCGGTGGAACAACTTCTATTAATGATGTATCAAAAAATGATTTGAGAGAAGACCTGCTATTTGGTTACTCCTTTGGAGTCAAAATAAAACCTAATCAAAGTTTAAAACTTTCATACCTTAGAAGCGCAACGCAACAATCCCTTGGCAACAAGGTGAATACGTTGGCATTCGTTTATATAGTATCATTTAACTGAAAATTGAAAAATGAATTCACGTTTTTATCGCACTTTTTATCATGTTATCTGCTGTTTTTGCGTAGTCATTATTGCTCAGAACAATATATCTGCTCAAGAAGAGGGAAAAGAAGGAAAAAACTTTCTAGGGCTATCAATTGGATATAGTCATGTACGGGATGCTGCTACAATTGGTGGTACTGAAGCCGAAGGCCTTTTCGTTCCGTCTATTGGATTTAACTACTTTAGAAAGGCATCTGAGTCTGCAAAATTTGGTATAATGACCGATATTGAGCTTTCAGATTATTTAATTTTCGACTCAGATCTAGAAAGGGAGAATGTATTTATTGTGGTGGCCGTCGCATCATTTCAATTTCAGGATCACCTAACGCTTTTAGGAGGGTTTGGGAGGGAATTTGATAATAATGAACAAGTACAGATTATTCGTATGGGTGCAGAGTTTCCTTTCGAACTTAAAAAAGGCTGGGAAGTCATCCCAGAATTCCTCTTTGACATTAAAAATGGCACTTATAATGTTTATACGCTCGGTGTCTCCTTCGGTCTAAATATCTAATTTAAAATGATATTAGATACCATTTCAAAGGTTTTTTAATTTAAAAAAAGCTTTAAAAAGGCCTTAAACATATAAAAAAGAGAGATTTATAAAATACATTCGACATTTTGTATGGGTTCATAATTTTTAATACTACCTTTGCAACTTATATTTTTATTAATTAATTAATTACAATGAGCACAGGAACAGTAAAATTCTTCAATGATTCAAAAGGATTTGGATTCATTATCGAAGATGACAACAACAAAGAACATTTTGTACACGTATCAGGACTTATCGATGAGGTTCGTGAAGGTGACAACGTAGAATTTGAATTGACAGAAGGAAAAAAAGGTTTGAATGCAGTTAACGTTAAAGTTGTTTAACAAAAACTGATTAACTTTTTAAAAGTACAAAAACCCGTCGTCTGATGGGTTTTTTTGTGCCCAATGCTTTCAGCCCACAATCCCCCACTTTCCTCTAACGTTATACTTTAGACCTCCATTTCTAATAACCAGAGGGGAAACTATATTATTGCTATACAATTGACCAGTGCCTAATCCTTGATGCATTAAATTTGGACAGGTGGATGCAAATTGGGCTATTGCATTCAAACCAACATTTGACTCCAACATTGACGTCATCCACCAACCAATATTTAATGATTCGGCTGTTGCTATCCAATCATTACAAGCTAAGAAACCTCCTAATAGTGAGGGTTTAAGGATGATATAAGCAGGACGTATTTCTCTAAGCAAACTCAGCATTGCCTCTTTTGAATGAACACCAATCAATTCTTCATCCAAGGCAATTGGCAATAATGAAGCTTCGCACAACCTGCGCATCACATCCGTTTGGCCTGGCATAATAGGTTGTTCAATCGAGTGAATACCGAATGCTGCGAGCTCATCCAGCTTGCCTAAGGCATTATCTCCACTAAAGGCACCATTGGCGTCTACCCGTATGGATATCTCCTCTGACGTATACCTTGCTCTTAATCGCTCAATCAACTCAAGCTCCTGCTCAAAATCAATGGCTCCCATTTTAATTTTAATACAGTTATATCCGGATTTAAGCTTCTCATCGATCTGGGCATTCATGGCGTCATAGCTCCCCATCCATACCAATCCATTAATAGGAATAGAAGTCAATCCTTTCGTAAATGAGCTTTCGAAAAGTGTTTTAGTACCACCATTAATTAAATCGAGTAATGCCGTTTCAAGTCCGAAACGCATTGAAGGCTTATCGTTTGGTGTATTATTCGATACAAAATCGAATAATTCATCTTGATTATCTGGAATATTTAACACTTCTAAACTATCTAATAAAGCAATTAGTTTGAGGCCATAATCTTCACTATAATCAACACTAAGTCCTTTTAAAGGACTTGCCTCTCCTATTCCAAATGTTGAATGTTTAGCATCACTAACGGCCCTTATTATCCAAGTTTCCTTCTGAGTAAAGGTTCCCCTGGAAGTGCCTGCTTCAATCTTAAATTGAAGCAAATGCGGATAAACTTCGAACTTAACTTTCACTGACCTAAAAGTCGTTTTACATACTTACCAATAATGTCGAATTCTAAATTAACACTGCTTCCAACCACCAAAGAATTAAAGCCGGTGTTCTCGTAAGTATAGGGTATTATCGCAACACTAAACTTCCCTTCTCCAGAATTAAAGCATGTCAAACTTGTACCATTAATACAGATTGACCCTTTTTCAACAGTTACATTGCCTAAACGTGGATCATAATCAAAGTCGAATTGCCAACTCCCATCTTTTTCACTCACCGCTACAACTTTACCTACTTGATCAACATGGCCTTGTACTACATGTCCATCAAAACGGCCATTCGCAATCATACAGCGCTCAATATTTACAAAACTACCCACGTTCCAATCACCTAGATTAGATTTAAGTAATGTTTCATCAATTGCAGTTACGCGATGAATTCCATTATCGATTTTTACAACGGTAAGACAAACACCATCATGGGCAACACTTTGATCAACTCTTAATTCTTCACTTAGGCTACACCGCACATCAAAATGAACATTTGATTGCTCTTTTTCAATGCCCACAATTTCACCTGAGGTTTCAATAATACCAGTAAACATGGGTCAATTATAGGGATAATAGTGCTTAAATTCATATAATGAAGCTTCTTTCTACTCGATTAAAAAACTTAAATAAAATTAATCTCAATTGATGTAATTTCACGCAAGGAATGGAAGACAATTATCGGCATAAAGGAATGCGAAGACAGTTGGTAAAGACTGTGCGAAATAAAGGCATTAAGAATGAAAAGGTACTGGATGCTATAGGTAAAATTCCTAGGCATTACTTCCTTATGGACAGTGCCCTTGTTGAACATGCCTATGAGGACAAAGCCTTTCCGATCGGAGAAGGTCAAACGATCTCGCAGCCCTACACCGTCGCGTTTCAAACGGAAATCCTCGATGTGAAACCCAATGATAAGGTATTAGAAATTGGAACTGGCTCAGGTTACCAAGCCATAGTTTTGCTTGAAATGGGAGCTAACCTTTACACAATAGAGTATCAAAAGAAGCTTTTTGAACGGACGAAAAAATTCTTACCACAAATCGGTTATCAAGCAAACTTCTTTTATGGAGATGGTTCAAAAGGGCTTGAACGATTTGCTCCGTATGACAAGATTATTGTTACGGCTGGAGCACCAACCGTACCTGCAGCATTGATTAAACAATTAAAGATTGGTGGTGTTTTAATTATTCCTGTAGGTAATGCCAAAACTCAAAAAATGCTCAGAGTGACCAAACTTGATAACAATAAACTAAGTACTGAGGAATTTTCAGATTTTAAGTTTGTACCACTGTTGGGTGCTGACGGATGGGCTCAAAACTAAATCAAATTACAATCACTTTGTTCAGTAGATAATATTGTAAAAAGAATTAAATTTGTTTCAAACGAAATAAAAGATGGCTAAGAAGAGAAAGAAGACGAGCGAATCAGTTGTAACAATGACTGAATTGGTACTCCCCAATGACACTAACACACTCAATAAACTGATGGGTGGTAGACTAATGCATTGGATGGACATTGTCTCTGCAATTGCAGCTCAAAAGCACTCGAATAGAATCGTAGTTACCGCTTCCGCAGATAACATTTCCTTTAAGCATCCTATTGAACTAGGTGATGTAGTAACACTCGAGGCTAAAGTGACAAGGGCCTTTTCATCTTCAATGGAAGTATATATTGAAGTTTATGCTGAGAACATACCCGCCAATAAAAAATTTAAAAGCCACAGTGCATTCTTCACATTTGTTGCTGTTGACCAATTAGGGCAGCCAATAGACGTGCCGGAACTTGTACCAGAAACAGTTGAAGAAAAAGAAATGTATGCTGGAGCGCTCAGGAGAAGACAATTACGATTAGTCCTGGCAAAGAGGATGAAGCCAGAAGACGCGTCAGAACTAAAAAGTATATTTGAGTAAGTTTATCGCTATTGATTCTGACAAACTTATTAACTTGTTTCTAAATAATCCCAAATAGCTTCTTTATGCAAGACTTCTCTTTTCTTCCAAATCTAATTGATGAAGATATATATGTTATCGAAGAGGATAAAGCAGTCGAAAAAGTCAAAGAGGTGATGCCTCAGCC